>Ga0155569_103_pt1 | contig 35546 bp, 30 predicted proteins | sample RifCSPhighO2_12_FD_107226 | JGI IMG/M metagenome (GOLD analysis project Ga0155569, IMG submission 107226) | Candidatus Doudnabacteria bacterium RIFCSPHIGHO2_12_FULL_48_11
AGGGAAGCAACCCCAACGCCCGCACGGCACTCCCGACTCACACCATCGGCAAGGCGTTCGATTTGCCCCTCAAAGGCAAGTCCTCGGCCTACCGCCGCGATCTGTTGTTCATACTCTCGGACCTTGAGAGTGTGGGCATGTTGGCGTTCATCCCCGAAGGGTCGCAGGACACGATTCACGTCGTGGTCCACCCCGAGTGGGAGCAGTTCTTCACAGTTGTCTATCAAAAAGCCACCGCCTCGCGGTGAGCATTCTCGCTTGGGCGACCGCCACGGTTGCCCAAGCTTTTTTCTTTTTATAATCACTGGTACCTATTTGTGCCATGCCTATTTTAGGTACCGCAAAGGCTCAACCGACGGTTGAGCCTTTAAAACAAAGATATTGCACTATAGTTATTCTGTCCGGCCTTTTTGTTTTTCATCAACCGGGAGTTTTTCGTAGAGGTCGGAGATGAGCTTGGCCACGGCTGTGGGGTTGGGGATGTTGGTGAACACAAACCGCTCAACTTCAGCCGCGGACTGGATGTAGACGTTGCCGTAGTTGAAAAAAGTCGGAAACAAGCCCTTGACTTCGGCCGTGACGTCCTGCATGCGCGAGAGGTAGAGCTCGGAAATTTTGTGGTGCAAAAGCGAATGCTGATCAATGTCCACCAGCCGTTCGTTGGTGACAATCTGCATGTTCAAATAATAAATGGTCCAAAGCATGAGCAGTCCCAACATCAAAAACATGAGGTAAATGCTTTTGATGAGCGAGACGATTTCGGCATAGGGTGAATTTGCTAGGACCGGCGCGTAGCGGCCGATGTACCAGTCCGTGGCGAGCAAAATGGCGGCGAACAGGAGCCAAAGCGTAAGGCGCATGAAAAACACGAACCAGTGCTGGCGGATGACCAGGCAGACTTCCTCGTTTTCCTGCTGGCCGGGAAACTGGCTTTCGCCGAGGATTTTTTTGAGACTTGGTAGATACATGTCAAAATTTAATGCTATTCAGATTCGTCTGGGCCGCGGCAAACAGGCTGGCGATGATGACAATGTAAATCAGCGAAATGACCGTAGCTAAAAGTTTGGAATGGCCAAAGCGGTTGAGGGCATACAGCGCCAAAAAACTATAGACTACAAAGCCGGCCATGAGCAGGTAAAAAACCAGCGCAATGCCGGTGTGCAGAAGGTTAGTGGGTTGGTAGACGTTGAGCATATGGGAGAATTATCAATTTACAAATTTCAAATTTCAATTAATTTTCTAATTTTCAGTTTTCTATTGACCATTGATAATTGCAAATTATAGTAGTGTTTGCCCTTTGGCTTGTTTCATAGATACCCTCAGATGCTCGTAGGCCGCAGGGGTGGCGATGCGCCCTTTGGGCGTGCGGGCTAGAAATCCGATGCGGATCAAGAATGGCTCATAGACGTCTTCTAAAGTCTCCTGCTCCTCTGAGGTGGCTGCGGCTAGGGAGGAAAGCCCGACTGGCCCCCCGCTGAATTTTTCGATCAAAGCGGAAAGGAGGCGGCGGTCATTGGCATCCAAGCCCAGACTGTCCACTTCCAGCATGTTGAGCGCGTCATGGGCAATGTCGCCAGTGATTTTGCCCGACGCCTTGACTTGGGCAAAGTCGCGCACGCGCTTTAAGAGCCGGTTGGCGATGCGGGGGGTGCGGCGGCTGCGCTTGGCGATTTCTTGTTTGCCGCCGCGGTCAATCTTGATTTTCAGAATGTGCGCGGCCCGTTCGATGATTTGCTCGATTTCATTTTCTTCATAATAGTCGAGCCGGTAAGTGGAACCGAAACGGTCGCGAAGGGGTGCGGAAATCAGCCCGATGCGCGTGGTGGCGCCGATTAAAGTGAATTTCGGCAAATCCAAGCGCAAGGCTTTGGCTCCGGCGCCTTTGCCCAAGACAATATCCAGGCAATAATCTTCCATGGCCGGGTAGAGAATTTCCTCCACCGCTTTGGGCAGGCGGTGGATTTCGTCAATGAACAAAACGTCATTGGGCTCCAGCGCGGTCAGCAGGGAAGCCAAGTCGCCGCTTTTTTCGATGGCCGGGCCGGAAGTGACCTTGATCGAGACTCCGCTTTCGCGGGCAATGATGTGGGCGAGCGTGGTTTTGCCCAAGCCCGGCGGGCCGTAGAGCAGGATATGCTCCAGGACCTCTTTTCTTTTTTGCGCCGCGTCAATGAAAATTTTCAGATTGTCTTTGATTTTGCCCTGGCCGACATACTCTCCGAGGGTTTGGGGCCGGAGGGTTGCTTCGAAAAACCCCTCGTTTTTTTTGGGTGATGGATTGACAATGTCTATTTCATCCGCGTTGGTCTGAATCATGTCTTAAGTATAGCATGACCATCGCATGCGGCTTAGATGACAAACTGACCGCGGTTGTAGATGATTTTTTCTTGGCCGTTTTTCAGATGCGCCGTGACCGTGCGGGGCGCGGTGGAGATGATGTCGGTATGGACAGACGAGTCGTTGAACCCCAGGGCCTCGGCTTGTTTTTTGGAAAGTTTGGCGGCGTTGCCGTCGAACGTATCGCGGTAAGACATGCCCAGGGCGATGTGGGTGTTGCCGTGGGGCCCGCCCATGTTTTCGTCAAACAGCGTTTCGGCCATGAACTTGGTGATGCGGCTGAAGCGGCGGTCGGTTAAGGAGAACTCTCCAACCTTATTGGCGCCAGGCGTGGCAATCATTTCTTTCAGCAGCTTTTCGCCTGTTCTGGCCTGGCTTTTGATAACCTGGCCGTTTTCAAACCAAAGTTGAATGCCGGTGACCTTACTGCCGTAACGATAAAGCGGCTGGTTGAACCGAATCCAACCTTTAGTGCCGCGCCAGTCTGGAGAAGTGAACAGTTCAAAACTGGGAATGTTGCGGCCGCTGCCGCCCAGCCACAGCCTTTTCTCGCCCGGTTTGATCCAAAGATTGACATCCGGCCCGACAACATGGAGCCGGTCAATTCGGGGCGAGAGCCGATTTAACGCTCGGCGATAGTGTTCCAATTTCCGGTAAACATCTTTCCATTTCGCAATTGGATCTTTCTGGTCAAGAAAGCAGGCCTTGATTATTTGGTTCCAATACGCTTTCGGGGAAAGGCCGGCTTCGGCGGCCATGGCCGGCGTGCCATAAAGCGCAATGGTCCAGGTAAATCTGCCCTGCCACTCTTTTTTGTGCCGCCAGTCCATGAACGGCTTTAAGGCCACGCCGCGGCGCATAATTTTTTTAGGATTGACTCCTTTGAGCGCATGCGGGTCGGCATCAGCCAGAATAAAAATTGAATGATCCATCTGCTCGACCAAGCCCTTGAGATATTTATGCGGGAAGTGATCCATCTGGTGGTCCTGCGCGTGTTCATAGAAGTATCGGGTAAAGCTTTCGTTGCGGCGCTTATCGCCTTGTTCGTCATCCGGCGAATAATGCGGCAGGACGTGGCCGCCTTCGTCAATCACGGCGTTGCACACGGCTAAATACAGCTGGCGCCCGGATTCGCTGCTGGAAACGCGCACGACATCGCCTTTTTTGATACCCTTGCCGCCGCCCAGCGCAAACCGCACCAAAACTTTGGCGTAGCGGTCAAGAATGATTTGGGGCGGTTGGTAATTTTTTTTCATCCCGTTAGAAATCAGCCGCGCTTAACGGAAACAAAGCGCGATGATAATTAATTTTGCTTAAATTTTGATAAAACAACGAGCTTATATTAAAGGAAGAGGTTGGCCTATTTCTAACGGGATTCATGGTTGATGAATACTTATTGGTATTGTAACCCAGCCTTGACAAATTCGTCAAAAATGGCTAGGATACGATGTCCTGCAATCAGGGGGACAACTGCGGCTCCGACAGAACTCGGACCCTGGGCCTCGGGATAAGGGGCAAATGTTCTTCGGGCAAGTTAGCCTGAAGGAGGAAATATGAAACTCATAGAATGGGAAACGTTGGGGCCTTGGAGCGGGAACGACTACCGCTCGCTCATCAGCAACCTTGGCGGTAATGAGAACGCGTTAGCCGTGAAGAGCGGCAGGCTCGTTTTCAAGATTACCAAGCCAGACACGGAAAACGAATCGGGCGAGTTCGTGCTGGAAGAGCCGATCAAACCGCTGTTCGACAGCAACGGCCGTCGCATCCCACCCCAAGGCATGAAGGCCAAGGCTGTGGATGCGAACCGGTCGTTCTACCTCGACCAGCCGAAAGTGGACTTTGCGGCGCGTCTCGAGCGGTTCGTGGAGCACTTCGGCGGCAGCGCGTTCATGTCAGCTGACGAGTTCGAAGCGCGGTTCGCGGCGATTCTCTGCCGTCTCGCGACTGATCCGCTCATGGCCAACCTGCCTACTCATGGCATGGTGTTGCCGTTGGCGTTGCCGAAAATGCAGATTGGCGATCTAGGCCAGTTTACCGACGACAAGCTGCTGGCCGGGGTCAAGCGGGCTTACGAGCAGCAATTTCCCGGGCGCAGCTTCAAGAACTACCGCGAAGGGGAACTGGCCAAGCAGGTCAAGGTCGTGGCCCAAAGCCACAACCGCCTGCTGCGCAAGCTGGCCGAAGGTTCGGTTGTGCTGGGCTATTCCCCGAACTGCCTGCAGGGATTTTCGATCCCGGCAGATCGGGAGCAGATGGCTACGCTGCCTGCGGACGTGTTGCTGTGCGGGGTCATCGAGCCGGCAGCAGCGCTGACCACCTACCCAGACGTGCTGGCGCGCGATTACCAGACGCCGGGTTTGGACTGTGCCGCAGTGCTCTGGCAGTCGGGGCAGCACTCGCTCTACTTCAGGGCTTTCGGCGACCGGTTGTGGTTCGGCTGCGGGGATCTGTGTGCCTACGACAACTACTCCGGCGGCGTGTGCCTCCTCGGGTAGTGCATTCGTCGGTTTCTCGGGTTTTGGGTTTTGGACTCTCGGAGGAGTCCGGACGGGAGCAGTCCTTGATTGCTCCCGTTTTTCTTTTGTTATAAAATTATTCTTGAAAGTAGGTTAATGCGCTTAAGTTTACGGACTTAAGCCGCTGAAATCCTATACATGCAAAAAGTATAGACACTACTTGTCTTTTTTCAACGTCCATTGCGGACGAAATGAAATTCAGGAGGATAAGTAATTATTCTCCGGTGCTAGTGGAAGGAAAAAGACAAATTCTGGCAGTCGAAGCAGCACTCGCTCTACTTCAAGGCCAACGACGACAAGTTGAAGTTCGACAACAGGAATCTGAATGCCAACGACAACTACTCCGGCGGCGTGTGCCTCCTCGGGTTGCGTCTATGCTTTAGCTCAAAGATCGCTGCCAGCCTCCCAGCTGGCGGCCGATCTCTTGTAATTCCGCTTCCAGGCGGATGTATTTTTTCTGATCCAGAATTTTCAGCTCCTTGGCGATACGGATAAAAGACTTAAGCATATCGAATTTGACGGAAGCCTGCTGTATTAGTTGCAGCCTTTGATTTTTGCTGGCGTATTCCGCTGCCAATAATAATTCAAGAGTTGAAATAATATAGCCTTCGCATTTGGCGCCAAGGGCATATTTATCCTTTTGAGGAAAAGAGGCGAGATAGAGATAAAATGTTTTATAAAATTCGGTTAATTTATGGAGAATAGGCAATTCTTGCATATTGATAATTTATTTTTATGCTGGGACGAATTTAGGAAAGAGAAACAAAAGAAGAGGGATGTCTTGGAATTTGAGCGGCACTTGGAAGATAATATTTTTGAACTTCACCGACAACTTGAGAATCAGACTTATCGGCACGGACCTTATATTACTTTCCATATTTGGGATCCGAAACACCGGGTTATTAGCAAGGCGACTGTTCGTGATCGCCTGGTTCATCATCTGATTTTTAATGAACTGTATCGGATATTTGACCCCAAATTTATTTACCACTCCTATGCTTCCCGTTTGGATAAGGGAACGCATTTGGCTGTTAATAATTTGGCAATCGCTTTAAGAAAGGTAAGCCGCAACAATAGCAGGAATGTATTTGCGCTCAAATGCGACATCTACAAGTTTTTCTACAGCGTTTCTCACCAGAAGCTGTTGCAGATAATTAAAAATAAAATCAGCGACAAACACTTTTTGTGGCTAATTGAAGAGGTTGTTAAAAGTTTTGTTGTGGATAATTTTTCAAGAGAGAGAGAGAGAGTTACAGGACTTCCGATTGGGAATTTAAGCTCGCAGATTTTTGCCAACATATATTTGAATGAACTAGATCAGTTTATTAAACATCGGCTGCATGCCAGGCATTATTTTCGGTACGCTGACGATTTTATAATTTTATCGTCGAATAAACACGAGCTGATAAACCAGTGCGCTACCATTCAACATCTTTTGCAGCAAGAACTGCAGCTATCGTTGCACCCCGATAAAGTATCGATCAGAAAATTTGGGCAAGGAATTGATTCTCTGGGCTATATAATTCTGCCCCATCATATAGTCTTGAGAAATAAGACTAAAAGGCGGATGTTTAGAAAAATAGCACTGGCCCGCAATAAATTTGAAGCCGGGCAATTAAGTCAAGGATCTTTTATCCAGACAATCCAATCGTATTTGGGTATGCTCACGCACTGCAATGGCCATGGCTTGGAGCAAGATTTGCTTCAGTTGGTTTTTGATAGGGAGTATTTTGAAAGAACGGGCACGGCTGTCATACCAGAGCGATAGTTAATGTCATGGCTGTTCGTTTGGTGTGGGTTGTGTAGTTTCGGCAGGCTCCGGCGGCGTTTGCGGGTTTGGGGTAGTGGCCTGCTCTTCCGGATGGAACAGGGCCGGCGGCAGATAAGTGCTTTTGAAGATTTGCTCGCTCTGTTGGCCGTTTAAGCTGACGTGCCTCGTCCAGATCGCCTTCATGGAGCCGTCCGCCTTTTTATCATACTGGGTCGGGCCGTCAAATTCAACCAGCCGGTCGTCTTTGGTTCCGTAAAAATCATAGTATAATTTATAGCCTTCGATTCGTGTCCAAATCAGAAGGTGGGAGGAGAGATTATTGGTGAAGCGCAGGTCGGTGGAACCCGGATAAATAGTGGCGTCCGTGCCTTGCGGGGCATAGTACTTAACGGCAAAGGAATGGTTCCGCCGTTCCACAATCGGCAGGCCGGCATTCATGGCGGCCCGGAACGCGGTGGAGGAAACCTGGCAGAGCCCACCGCCGAATTCCGGCACGACACCCGTGCGCTTAATCACCAGCTCGGGCAAAAAGCCGTTTTCCGCATCCACGTCGCCCAGGAATTTATTAAAAGAAAATTCTTGACTTGGCTGGATGATAATGCCGTTGTATTTAGCGCTGCCGACCTTGATGTTGTGAATCCGATTTTTGGGCGAGCCGGAAAAATCCGATTCGCCCACGGCCACGAGTTCCGCAATGCCCAGGCTGTTGGTGTCGGCAAGGTTAACTGCTGGCTGGGAAACGAACATGGGGACGAAGGCGAGACCTGCTTGTTTTATAAGCAGCTGAGAAAGCGCGTATACGTCTACGCTTTGGCCGTTTTGGCCCCGCTCAAATTCCACCGCGCGTCCGTTTTCGATGACCAGTTTGGCTGAGGCACTTTTTTGATTGGTTTCTGCCACCACCGCCTCAATTTGACTCAATTCCTCAGGGTCAAGCAGGGGTGGCGCTGGCGGGGCTTGGTTTAGCAAAACCAATTTGGCTGTTTGAACAGCCCCCCAGTTGCGCATACTGACGGCGTCATTTGTCCCCGCTGCGGCTTTGTGGGCCGTCAGCAAAAGACTGGCGAATATTATGCTACTTAAAAGTAATTTTGACATCGCGTCTATTGTGTTGTGGGGTAAACTTAAATTCAATCAGCAAGCCGCACTGTTTTGCTACTTGCCTAAATTTATCCGCCCACTCGATCAAAATCACGGTGTTTGGTTGAAGCAGTTCTTCAAATCCGATGGCCCGCAGCTCTGAATAATGGCGGAGGCGGTATAAGTCGATGTGGTGCAGAATTTTTTTTCCGAATTTATGCGTGTCAATTACGGTAAACGTCGGGCTTTTCAGTCTGATCCGGCCTAAGCGGTGGGCAAATTGTTTGGCAAAAGTTGTCTTGCCGCTGCCTAAGCTTCCGACCAGCCCGATCTTGGCTCTGCTGTTATTAAGCTGCGTACTTAAGTCCGCTGCCAGTTTTTTCACCTGCTTCAGCGTGAGATTTTCAAAGCTTTGGACCATAGCTTATTTTAACAGTTTGACATTGGCTTGCCAACACTGTATATTATTAAGATTTCTTAATGAATTTATGCAGGCAGAAGAACTCAATCCCATCGCGGATAAACTGAATAAAGCCAACAGTATTTTGATTTTGACCCCGCCGCAGGCCTCGGGTGATGATCTGTCGGCGGCTTTGGCTTTGCGGACTTTCCTGCGCAAACTGGAAAAAGAGGTAGTCTTAATCAGTCCCGGTCCCCCCAACGCCAAATTCGATTTTTTGACCGGGTTTGAGGAGGTCAAAGACCACCTCAGCATCGCCAAAAGTTTTGTCATTGATTTGTCCACCAAAGCGTCGGAGATTGATGAGTTGAGCTACAAAAAGGAACCGGAACGGCTGTCGATTTATGTCAAACCGAAAAAGGGGCAGTTTAGCGATAAGGACGTCAGTTTCCGCAGCTCCAATTTTCCGTTTGACTTAATCGTCAGCATCGGTGTGTTCAGCCTCGAAAATTTAGGCGAGTTCTATATCCAGAATTCGGATTTGTTTTTTGAAACCCCGATCATCAACATTGACCGCAGCGCCCAAAATGAAAGCTATGGCTCGTACAATTTAATTGACCTGTCTGCCACTTCCAACTCCGAGATTATGCTTGATCTCATCTCCGTGTTTGAAAGTTCGCTTCTCGACCAATCCATCGCCACGGCGCTATTGACCGGCATTATTGCCGAGACCAACAGTTTCCAGCATGTCCGCACGACTCCGGCGGCTTTTTTGAAAGCTTCGAATTTGATCAGCCTCGGCGCGGACCAGCCGCAGATCATGAGCCGGCTTTACAAAAGCAAGTCTATGGGATTCCTGAAGTTGTGGGGCCGGGTGTTGGCCCGCCTCAAACAAGACCCCCAGCTGTCTTTGGTCTATTCAATGATTGTCGCCTCTGATGTTGACAAGGCCGAAGCCACGGCCGAAGACGTGGGCATGGTTATCAAGGAAATGACATTGCAGCTGTCTTTTGCCAAGACTTTCTTTTTTATGGTGGAACGGGGGGACAAGGTCGAAATTTTCGGCCAGACAATTTCACCGGTCAATCTGCCGCAGGCCTTTTTGGAATATAAGCCCCAGATTCAGGGCTCGGCCATCAGGTTTGAATCGTTCCAAAACTTGAACCAAACCGAAAGCTTGGTGCTGAGCAAGCTGCGCGAAGCAATCAGCTGACAAATTTGTTATACTTATGGCATGCTTAGCGCCGATGACAAGGCCATCCGGCTGAAACAAATCTATTCGGAACTTGACCGCAAATACGAGGAAGAGCAGGCCCAGCGCACTGCCGAGTCTTTTGGTTTGCCTTATATCAACCTTTACGGCTTCCCGGTTGATCATGCAGCCTTGGCAATCGTGCCCAAGGAAGAAGCCGAGCGTTTGAAGGTCGCTACATTCTACAAAGAAGGGCGGAATATCAAGCTCGGGGCGCTTGAACCAAGCGATGAGATTAACAAGTTCTTGGGCCAGCTCAAAGAGCAGAGCTATTATGTCGAGCTGTTCATCATTTCTCAAAGCAGTTTTAACAAAGCGCTCAGCATGTATGACCGGTTGGTGTCCGGCAAAAGAAAATCACAGGAGATTCTCCTAATAAGCAAATCTTTCCAACAAAGCGGGGCAACGCTCAAGGACATGGGGGAGAAACTGACCAATGCTTCGCCCACGGAAGTGATAGAAATGCTTTTGGGCAACGCGTTGCATTTGGACGCCTCGGACATTCACGTGGAGCCAACAGCCAAAGACATGCATGTCCGCTTCCGCATCGACGGGGTGCTGCAGGATGTCACGGTGCTGTCCCGCGAGCTCCAGCACCAGCTGGTTTCCCGCATCAAAGTTTTGTCGAAGCTCAAGCTCAATGTCACGACCACGCCCCAGGACGGCTCATTTAGCCTCACATATGATGGCCAGCAGGTGGATGTCCGCGTTTCCGTGCTGCCGTCGGCGTTCGGTGAATCAGTGGTAATGAGAATTTTGCGGCAGGACAAGGGCGCGCTTCAGTTTGAAGAATTGGGCATCAAAGGGCTGGCTTATGATCAGCTACTGAAAGAAATGGAGAAGCCTAATGGCATGATTTTGACCACTGGCCCGACCGGCAGCGGCAAGACCACCACGCTCTATGCCATTTTGAACAAACTCAATGAGCCGGGGGTGAAGATCATCACCCTGGAGGATCCGGTGGAATACAAAATTGCCGGTATTACCCAGACCCCAATTGATGCGCAAGCTGGCATGACGTTTGCCTCAGGCTTGCGCGCGGTGTTGCGGCAGGACCCGGATGTTGTCATGGTCGGAGAAATGCGCGATTTGGAAACGGCTGAAATCGGCTGCCAGGCGGCGCTGACCGGGCATATTGTGTTGTCGGCCCTTCACACCAACGATGCGGCCGGGGCCATTCCGAGGCTTTTGGATTTGGGCGTCAAACCGTTTACGCTTTCCCCGGCCATCAATGCCATCATCGGACAGCGATTGGTGCGCAAGATCTGCTCAGCCTGCAAGGTTGAGTATCAACCGGCTCCGCGACTTATTCAGCACGTGGAAACAATTTTGGCCGCCGTTCCCAAGAATGCCAAAGTTGACGTGCCGAAAAATTTGAAATTTTATCACAGCCCGGGATGCGGCAAATGCAAAGGATTGGGCTATAAGGGGCGGGTCGGGGTTTATGAAATTTTTGTAGTCAACGAATCAATCGAGAAGCTGATCAACCAAGGCGCGTCGAATACGGAAATCAAGCGGCAGGCTCTAGCCTCCGGCATGCTGACCATGGCCCAAGACGGCATCTTGAAAGTGCTTGCCGGAATTACTGATGTGGAGGAAGTCTTCCGCGTGACCGAGGAATAGAGTATAATAATAAAGGCGGCGGAAGAAACGTCAGACGTTTCGAAGGCCGTTTTTCTATTATGGACAAGTATGGACAAGCAAGAACACAAGGGCGAAATTGTCATTTATAAGGCCGAAACCGGCCCGGAACTGCGGGTTAGTCTTTATGATGAAACTGTCTGGCTGACCCAAGCTGGCATTTCTGAGCTTTTTCAGACTGATCGGAGTTCTGTTGCCAAGCACCTTAGAAACATAATAAAATCAGGGGAATTGGCAGAAAAAAGCAATGTGCAAAATTTGCACATTGCAAATTCTGATAAACCGGTAAAATTTTATAATCTTGATTTTATTTTATCCGTGGGATACAGGGTCAATTCCAAACGGGCAACCCAGTTTCGTATCTGGGCGACGCAGAAAATGCGCGACTATCTGATCAAGGGGTTTGTCGTCAACGCTAAGCGCCTTCCCGAAGCTCACGTGGCGAAACTCAAGGAACTGGAAACCGCGCATAAACTCATCCAGCAGGCGCTGGAATCGTATCGGGCCGAGGGCTACGAACGCGAACTTTTGAAAATCATTTCCGACTACGCCAACACCTGGTTTGTTTTGAATTTGTATGATGAGCAGAAACTGGCGATCAGTAATGTCAGCGAAAAACCGGGTAGAGTGCTTAACTATGAAGAAGTGCTCAAAAGCATCAAGCGCTTCCGGCAGCGTCTGCAAAACGCGAAACAGGCCAGCGATCTGTTCGGCGTGGAAGTCAGCCACAAGCTGGCTTCCATCGTCGGCAGCATTGACCAATCTTTTAACAGCAAGCCGCTTTACCCAAGTTTGGAGGAGCGGGCGGCGCACTTGTTGTATTTTGTGGTCAAGGGGCACCCGTTCGTGGACGGCAATAAGCGCGTCGGATCCTTGCTGTTTTTGCAGTATCTGATCCAGAACGACATTTTTTACAACCGGCGCGGCGAGCGCAAGATCAATGATGCGGCACTGACCGCCGTGACGCTGCTGACGGCGGAGTCTGATCCTTCGCAGAAAGACGTAATCATCAAGCTGATCGTGAATCTGATCAATAAAAAATAATCCTTTTATGGATATAATTACTAACTCAGAAATAGAAGAATTTATTTTCTCGCTAGAGAAGAAGACGATTGCCAAAGTTTTGCGAACCGTTGATTTACTGGAAAGATTTAGTTACCGCCTGCCAATGCCGCATAGCAAAAAAATTACCGGGAATTTATTTGAGCTAAGAACTCGAGGCCGACAGGAAGTGAGAATATTTTATTGCTTTTGTCAAGGTAAAATTTATCTGCTTTCAGGGTTCGTTAAGAAATCTCAACAAACGCCCCGGAAAGAATTAGACAGAGCCAAGAGTAAACTTAAGGCCTTGACAAGTTATAACTTATAAGTTATATTGGTAATATGGAATATAAACGGTTCAAGTCTAAATTACTGCAAGACAAAGCGGTTAAAAGAGCCTATGATGAATTAGGCGTTGAGTTTGCTTTGGTAGAAACGTTGATTGCCAAGCGTTTGCAAAAAGGTTTGACCCAAAAGCAACTAGCCAAAAGGATTGGTACTAAACAGCCAGTCATTTCCCGCTTGGAGCAAGGAAACTTCAACCCGAGTCTAAAATTTCTTGGGCGAGTGGCCAAAGCATTAGACAGCAAACTAAAAGTATCGATATCTTAGCGGGAACAGAAAGACACGATCATCAAATTGATCGTGAATTTGATCAACAAGAAATAACTGCGGAAACCACGTGGTTTGCGTATACGTAGTAGCGGTATCGATACTTTATGACTCAAGCACAAGCGCTTAATATCCTCAAAACCGGGGCCAACGTGTTTTTGACCGGCGAGCCGGGTTCGGGCAAGACCTACCTCGTCAACCAATATGTTTCCTATTTGCGCCAGCGCAAGATTGAGCCGGCCATCACGGCCTCGACCGGCATTGCGGCCACGCACATTGGCGGCACGACTGTTCATTCCTGGAGCGGCATTGGCATCAAAACTTTTTTGGACCGTTACGAGCTGGACCGGCTGAGCGGCAATCGCTATGTCTTTGAGCGGGTCAACCGGGCCAAGGTTTTGATCATTGACGAAGTCTCCATGCTCTCGGCTCAAACCTTGTCACTGGTGGATGCGGTTTGCCGCGAAATTAAAAGAAATCAGGAGCCGTTTGGGGGCTTGCAAATAATTTTGGTCGGCGATTTTTTCCAGCTGCCGCCGGTGCAAAGCGCGGATGAGCAGCAACCCAGACTGCTGCAAGGGCTTTTCGACCGGTTTGCTTACAAGTCCCAAGCCTGGCCTGCGGCCAAGCTGGCGGTTTGCTATCTGACCGAGCAGTATCGGCAGGAAGATTTGGATTTTTTGACGATTTTGAGCGCGATTCGGGGCAATAAATTCAATAATGACGGCAGCCATTTGCAGCATCTGGAGGGCCGGATCGTCCAGGCTGACAATCATCCGCAAAACATTCCCAAGCTGTTTTCGCACAATGCCGACGTGGATCGCGTCAACGAGGAAAAATTGAACCAGCTGCCCGGCCAGCCGCGGACGTTTGCCATGCGCCAAAAAGGCCGGCCGAAATTAGTGGAAGTCTTGAAGAGAACCTGTTTGTCGCCGGAGCGGCTTATACTCAAGCCCAAGGCCGCGGTTATGTTTACCAAGAATAATCCGCGCGAGGGGTTTGTCAACGGGACTCTGGGCCTGGTCGCAGGCTTCGACAGTCAATCTGGTTATCCAATCGTTAAAACTCACACCGGCCAGAAAATCCACGTTGAGCCCATGGACTGGACTGTGGAAGATAATGGCCGGGTGCTGGCCACCATCACGCAGCTGCCCTTGCGCCTGGCCTGGGCCATCACGGTTCACAAAAGCCAGGGCATGAGCCTGGACGCGGCGGTCATGGATTTACGAGCCGTGTTTGAATTTGGGCAAGGTTACGTGGCGTTATCAAGAGTCCGGTCATTGGCTGGTTTGCATCTTTTGGGCTGGAATGAGCGAACGTTTGAGGTTCACCCGGAAATCCTGGAGGCTGACCAGGAGTTTCGCCAGGCTTCGGACGAAGCGGTAGCGGTATTTGGCAGGCTCGAGGCCAAGGAACTAAAAAAGATGCACGAAAATTTTATCCGCGGAAGCGGCGGAGAAATTTTGCAAGTCAATGAGCCAAGCGAGGAGGTTAAGGGGACTTTTGAACAGACCAGGAAGACTCACCCAAACGCTTACCGGCCGTGGGATGAAGAGCAAGATCAAAAGCTGCGGGAATCGTTTGGGCAAAATCTGCCCGTCAAGGAATTAGCGGCAATCTTTGGCCGCAAAACAGGCGCCATCCGATCGCGCCTGGCCAAGCTCGGACTGATAGAATAGCCCCGAAAGGGCTTTTTTGTTATTCTATCCTTATGGAGCTCAAGAAAAAACTTTTATTGATTGATGGGCATGCGCTGTTCCACCGCGCTTTCCATGCCTTGCCGGCCATGAGCAACTCGGATGGATTCCCCACCGGGGCGATTTTTGGATTTTTTTCCATGTTTTTCAAAGCGCTGGCTGACATCAAACCCACGCATGCCGTGGTTGTTTTTGATGTGCCCGGGGGGACGTTCCGCGATAAATTGGCCGCGGATTACAAAGCCACGAGAAAAGCGCCGCCTGATGAACTGACCATGCAGCTGCCGAAAGTCAAAGAGATTTTGGCCGGGCTGGATATTCCCATTTACGAAAAAGCGGGATTTGAAGCTGACGATTTGCTGGGTATTATTGCTGCCAAAACGGCGAAAGATGTTTTGAACATCATTGTCACCGGGGATTTGGATTTGCTGCAGCTGATTGACAGCCATACGGAAGTTTACCGGTTCAAAATCGGCTTTTCGGATATCCAAATTTTTGACGCGGACAAAATGGTGGAAATTTACGGCCTCAAGCCATCGCAATGGGTGGATTACAAAGCCATCCGCGGGGACGCTTCGGATAATATTCCGGGTGTACCCGGTATTGGCGAAAAAGGCGCGTTGGATTTGATCAAAACCTTCGGTTCGCTCGACGGTGTATATGAAGCAGTAGAAAAACAAGACAAAAAAATCAAGCCGGGAATTCTGAAAAAACTTGTTGACGGAAAAGATAAGGCACATTTGTCAAAAAAACTTGCGTACATTGATCAAAAAAATCATCTCGATTTCGATTTTGAGAAAACAAAAATCGGAGATTATGATAGGCAGAAAGTTATAAAATTATTGAATGAACTGGGGATTAAGGCTTTAATTAATCGCTTACCAGGATTAGTGTCAAAGGGAATCTTTGACACTAAAAAGAACTCCTCTTTAGAGCAGAAACCAGAAGCTCTAATTACGGCGTATCTTTTGAATCCCGGTCAGCGCAGTTATGAGCCGCAAGATTTGGCCGTGCTGATTGAACGATTGAAAAAACATGGGCTTTTTGGGATATATCAAGAGATCGAGTTGCCGCTGATGCAGGTTTTGGCAAATATGCAGAAGCGAGGCATCAAGCTCGATACGGCATATTTGGCCCGGCTTTCGAAAGACGCGGAGAGCGAGATCGGTAAGTTGACTCAAAAAATCCACAAGTTGGCTGGCGGCGAGTTTAATATTGCTTCCCCCATCCAGTTGCGCGAAATTTTGTTTGACAAGCTGCAAATTCCCGTAGAAGGCCTGCGTAAAACCGGCAAGACCAAGGCCTTGTCCACCGCGGCTGGGCAGCTGGAAAAATTGCGGGGTTTGCACCCAATTGTTGATTCGATTTTTGACTACCGCGAACTGACTAAGCTTAAATCCACCTATCTGGATGCCCTGCCAAAGTTAGTGGGCAAAGACGGCCGACTGCATACGCAGTACAGCCAAACTATTGCGGCTACTGGACGGCTGTCTTCATCCGAGCCGAATCTCCAAAATATCCCGATCAAAACCGAGTTGGGCAACCAAGTCCGCCAGGCGTTTGTGGCAGACAAAGGATACGTTCTGGCTTCGCTTGATTATTCCCAAATTGAATTGCGCATTGCCGCGTCGCTTGCCAATGACCCCGAAATGATTAAAATTTTCCAAAACGGCGGCGATTTTCACGCGGCCACGGCTGCTCGTATTTTCGGCGTGAAGGAATCAGAAGTCACCCCTGCGCAGCGGCGCGATGCCAAGACTATCAACTTCAGCGTGTTGTATGGCGTGTCGGCTTTTGGCCTGTCCGAGCGGTCGGAAATGACGCGGGCCGAAGCCGGCGAGCATATCAAAAAATATTATGAAGTGTTTAAGCAGCTTAAAATATACATTGACAGCGTCATTGAGCAGGCGCACAAAGACGGGTTTGTCAAAAATCCGCTGGGCCGGGTGCGTTTTTTCCCCGACATTCACTCGCCGAATTGGGGGCTGCGGGCTGCTGCCGAGCGCGCGGCCGTCAACATGCCCATGCAATCCCTGGCTGCGGATATTTTGAAAATGGCCATGATAAAAATCGAATCACGAATCAAGAATCACGAATCACGAGATTGCCGAATGCTGCTGACTGTGCATGACGAACTGGTGTTCGAAATCAAACCAGAAAAAGTTGATGAGCTTATCCTTAAGCTCAAACAAATTATGGAATCGGTTTATCAATTGAAGGTGCCGATCGTGGTCGAAGCCAAACTTGGCCCAAACTGGAAAGACATGGAGAAATATGGCGCTTAAAGATACACCTCTCGGAAGCCCGGAGCGGTTTAATGTTATCGTAGAAATTCCTCGCGGCTCCGTGGATAAAATTGAATATGACGAAAACAAAGATAAAATGTTTGTGGATTTTGTCTTTAAGAAGGGCTTGCGGTTCATAAATAACTATGGCTTTATCCCTCAAACAGCCACAGGCGACGGCGACACTCTTGACGTCTTTATTTTGACCGAAAAAATTTTACTCTCCGGCAGCATTATTCTTTGCCGTCCGATTGCCGTGATCAAACAACTGGATCGTGGAGTCCAAGATGATAAAATCATTGCCGTTCCCGCAGATGAACTGGAACGAAATCTGACCGAAGAAGAAAAACAAAAATTTAGAGATTTTTACGCCGAAGTCGCCAGGCAAAAGCAGAAAACCGTTGAGATTACCGGCTTCGGAGATAAAAACGAGGCAGTCGAGGCAATTAGAAAGGCGATTGAGGAAATACAGAAGGCGAAACAGAGTAGAAATACAATTGAAACAGATAGAAACAAAATAGAAACATATGGAAACAAATAGAAATAGTTATATTAAATTCCAAGACCTCGAAAGTGACGGAGCCTGTTTCTATTGTATTTCAATTTGTTTCAACTTTATTTCTTTGCTAAAAGTTTCGACAGCCGGGATTTGAGGCGCGAAGCCTTGTTTTTGTGGATGACATGCTTTTTGGCGGCTTTGTCCAGGGCGGAAAAAGCCTCAATCAGCGATTCAGCTGTTTTAAGCTTGCGCGCCTGCTTGGCGGCTTTTTTGATTTTCTCCAGGGTCAGGAGGTTGGCAACCCGGCGCTTGATATTTTGCCTGGCGGCCTTGATGGCGGATTTAGTGTTAGGCATAGTAAATAGTAAGGAGTAATTAGTAATAAGGAGAACTTCAAAAGTTTAGCAAAAAAACCAATGACGGTCAATTAAGCGTTGAGCTTTTTATTTGTTACTCGTTATTAATTACTAACCAAACTTATGCCGCTTCATGCGACTCTTGTCGCGAATGACTTGGATTTGGTCCCGTAGAGCGGCGGCCTTTTCAAAATCCAAATTGCGGGACGCCAGATCCATCTGGTCGCGCAGCTCTTCAATCAGGTAAGCGATTTCTTTCTTGTCCATCCGGGTTAGGTCTAGTTCTGATTTCTGTTTACTGATTTCTGTTTCCTGCTTCATGCCGGCAAGACGCGACTCCTTGATGGCTTTTTGGATGCTCATCGGCGTAATGTCGTGTTTGTTATTGTATGCTTCTTGGATCTTGCGCCGCCGTTCGACTTCTTTCATAGCCCTGTCCATTGACCCCGTGACTTGGTCAGCATACATAATCACGCGCCCCTCGACATGCCGGGCGGCCCGGCCCATGGTTTGGATGAGCGATGTTTCGCTTCGCAAAAATCCTTCCTTGTCCGCGTCGAGTATTGCGACCAGGGAAACTTCCGGCAGATCCAGGCCTTCGCGCAAAAGGTTGATGCCCACGACCACGTCATAAACCCCCAGGCGAAGATCGCGCAGGATTTCCAGCCGCTCCAAGGTTTCCACGTCGGAATGCAGATAATGGACTTTTACTCCGTATTCGGTCAAGTAATTTGATAGTTCCTCGGCCATGTTTTTGGTCAGAGTGGTGACGAGCACGCGCTGTTTCTTTTTGACGCGTGTCTGGATTTCTTCCATCAAATCGTCAATCTGGTTTTTGATCGGCCGGATTTCTATTTCTGGATCCAGCAATCCCGTCGGGCGGATTAACTGCTCGGCGACTTGTTTGGAAATTTTGAGTTCGCGTTCAGCTTTCGGCGTGGCCGAGACAAAAATTGTCTGGTCAATTTTTTTCTCAAACTCCTCGAACTTCAATGGCCGGTTGTCCATGGCGCTGGGCAGACGAAAGCCGAAATCCACTAAAGTTTGTTTGCGAGAGTGGTCGCCTTCGTACATGCCGCCGATCTGCGGCAAAGTGATGTGCGACTCATCAATGAATAGCAAAAAATCGTCCGGGAAATAGTCAATGAGCGTGGACGGCGGCTCGCCGCTTCGGCGGAAATCCAGATGCCGGGAATAATTTTCAATGCCGTTAACAAAGCCGGTTTCCACCATCATCTCCAGGTCAAAGTTGGTGCGCTGCTCGATCCTTTGGGCTTCTATGAGTTTATCCCGGCTTTTGAAAAACTTGATCCGCTCGGCCAGTTCGTTTTGGATATTTTTGATGGCTGCCAGCATTTTTTCCCGCGGCGTGACAAAGTGCTTAGCCGGGAAAATAGTTAATGCGTCAAGCGTTGATGGGCGGCGCTGCGCGTTTCGTTTTTCGGTGGCGTAATACGTCTTCAAGACGCCTGCCGGTTCACGTTTACCGATACGCGTCGCGCTGCCGTCCAACGTTAACCTATTTGTTAAATCTTGCCCGGTCAACGGATCATGCAGGGTAATTTTCTCAATCTCGTCGCCAAAAAAATTTATCCGGTAAATTTTGTCTTCCGAAGCCGGAATTATTTCCACCACATCCCCCCGCACGCGGAAAGTCCCGCGCTGTAAATTCACGTCATTGCGCATAAACTGCAGATCAGTCAGCCGTCGCAGGAACTTGTCGCGTTTGATTTTCGTCCCGACCTTGAGCGGAATGGAAAGTTCCAGATAGTCGCCCGGGTTGCCCAGGCCGTAAATGCACGAGACAGAGGCGACGATCAGAACATCCTGGCGCGAAAGCAAACTTTGCGTGGCGGCATTGCGTAGTTTGTCAATTTCCTCGTTAATCTCGGTTTCTTTTTCAATATATGTGTCACTGCGGGGAATATAGGCTTCAGGCTGGTAGTAATCATAATAGGAAACAAAATAATGCACGGCATTGTCCGGGAAAAAATCCTGAAATTCGCTCGCCAACTGCGCAGCCAGGGTCTTGTTGTGGGAAATGACCAGAGTCGGCCGCTGGGTTTTTTCTATGACATTGGCCATGGTAAAAGTCTTACCACTGCCCGTGACACCCAACAGTGTTTGGTAGAGGTAATTTTTTTTCAGACCCTTAACGAGTTTTTCAATGGCCTGGGGTTGATCCCCGGCGGGTTTGAATTGTGATACTAATTTAAAATTCATAGTTATAGAAAAGTAACCCATTGCGAGTCAAGGCGGCTGCGACTGCTCTTAGCGAAAGGTCCAACCTTTAGCTAAAGATGATTCTTAGATCAAGGTTGGACCTTGATCTAAAGCAGTCGCTCGTGATGGTTGTAAAGGGCTCAAATTGCAGTTTAACAGATTTAAGAAATTTTTGTATAGAGGCCTAAGGTAAAAAAAAGAAGCGCCGATCCCTATAGAGAGTCGACGCTTTTGGCGGTCGCATAGACGCCGTCGGCCAGCACGTCAGGGAGGGACGTTTTTCCCGTCAGCAGTTTTTCGAACCCGGTAGCAGTTGCCGTTGTATACGTTCTCTTCGAGGTATCCTCCCTGGATTAGTTCTTCCAGTTCTCGACTTAGCCTCGCGAACACTCGACCGTCACAGTCGGCTGATTTCAACAATCTGCGTTGCGAATCGGTCAGATTCATGAGTTTCCTCCGTCAGTCAGTGTCAGAGAAGATCAGTAAATTAATATAGTATACTTTGGCATTTTTATCAAGGAGTTCTATAATAGACTTATGCTCGGTTCAATTAAAGGGAAAATTAGTCATAAAGCGGTCAACTACATCATTCTGGAAACATCAGGAGTCGGCTACAAGGTTTTTGTCACTCCGGTTTTGCATGTCAGCCTGAAAACAGGTCAAGAATTAAGCTTGGTAATTCACACTTATGTCCGCGAAGACCAGATTACTTTGTATGGCTTTGAAAAGCTTGCCGAGCTCGAATTTTTTGAGCTGCTTTTGACTGTTTCGGGAGTTGGACCGAAATCAGCCTTAGGCATCATGTCTCTAGCTTCCGTGGACATGATCAAATCCGCCATTGTGTCTGAAGATCCGAGTGTATTCACCAAAGTTTCCGGCATCGGGAGAAAAACCGCGGAACGGGTGATTATTGAGCTGAAGGACAAATTGAAAGGAGAGGCGGATAAAATGCCGGTGGCCAGGGAACATTCGGATGCCGTGGATGCGCTTTTGGCTTTGGGCTACAGCCAACAGCAAGCGCGGGAGGCATTAAAGGCCGTGCCAAATGAGATAACAAAACTTCAGGACAAGGTTAGGTTTGTGTTAAAAAGTTTTAGCAAATAGCTCGTCGTTTAGCGTTAGTCGGTAACGAAGCCAGTATCGTTTAGAGTTAAACGTCTAACGTCACCCTCTCACGATACGGGCGTCGTAACCTCTCAACGTTTTTACTATATGATCTCAAGCTTAACCCAAGAACAATGGGATGCGAAAGTGGTCGAGCTCGGAGGCTCGATTTTGCAATCCTGGGCCTGGGGGCAGTTTCAGGAAAGTTTCGGGTATAGATTACATAGATTTTCTTCTGATCAATTCATGGCCCAGGCTTTGGAAATCGCCCTGCCGCTGAATAAGAAATATGCTTATTGCCCGCGAGGGCCGTTGGGGGACGCCCAAGCAGCCTTGGCTGATTTGAAGAGTTTGTCCGAGGATACTTCGATCGTGTTCAGCCGAGTGGAACCGAATGAAAAACTCAACTTGCCGTCGTCACCAAAAGAAACCCAGCCCAGCCATAATTGGATGCTGAGTCTGGATAAAAGTGACGAAGAAATTTTGATGCGCATGAAGCCCAAAACCCGCTACAACATCAATTTGGCGCAGCGTAAGGGAGTGACGGTGCGGGAAGGAAGCAAACAAGATTTAATCGTGGCTTACCGGTTATTTCTGGAAACCGCTGGTCGGAACAAGTTTCAACTGCATCCGCAGAATTATTATTGGCAGATGCATGAGCATCTTTCCCCGAAATTTTTGAAACTCCAGGTGGCGGAATATAAAGGACAACCTTTGGCTGCCATGCTCCTGACTTTGTTTGGCTCAACGGCCGCGTATGTGCACGGCGGTTCATCGTGGCAGATGAAAGATGCCATGGCGCCTTACTTGCTGCACTGGGAAGCCATACGATTGGCAAAAAGACTGGGACTTGCAACTTACGATTTTGGTGGCATAGCCGTCCAGACACAGTCTGGGCGAGCCTCGCCCATCAAAGATGGGCGGGAACCAACCGGCTCCTGGGCGGGAATTACACGCTTCAAAAAATCTTTTGGCGGGTTCGAAGTGGTCTATCCGGGCAGCTTTGATTTAGTTTTTTCCCCGGTCTGGTATAATGTCTATAAGCAAGCCCGGCTTGTCCGAAAGCTGTTGAGGCAATAGTTTAGTGTGATGCGGATCTAGGAATGTAATGCGGATCTGGCAAATATGCCAATTCTCCGAGATTTGCATATCCGTAGATTCGCATAAAATTTGTATTATTCGCATCACATTTATGCAGTATAAAATCGCCGTCTCAGGTTCCGCCGAAAACAATTGCGCCCGCGGCGCCTTCAAAAAAGCCTATGAGGTTGGCCGGCAGATTGCCCTGCAGGGTGCGGTGCTGTTAACCGGCGCGACCATTGGCGTGCCACAGTGGGCGACGAGGGGAGCCAAGTCGGCCGGCGGCATTTCCATTGGCCTCTCTCCGGCAATTTCCCGCAGCGCTCACGTAAACACGTACCATTTACCTACAGGTTACATGGACTTGATTATCTATACCGGTTTTGATTATTCGGGGCGCAACATGCTCATGACCCGGGCGGCGGATGCCGTGATTGTCATCTGCGGCCGCATCGGGACGATCAACGAATTCACCACGGCCTTTGAGGAAAAACGAGTGATCGGAGTACTTACCGGTACCGGGGGCACGGAAACGGAGATTGACCATATTCTTAAAGCCGCCAAACGCGGCCGGCGGAATATCGTGTTTGATTCCGATCCCAAAAAATTGGTGAAAAAAGTCATCAAATTGGTCCGCTTCCACCAGCGCCACAAAAAGGAAGTGGAACGGCACAGAGAGGTGGCATAATCGCCCTGAGGGCGATTTTTTGTTATGATAGTAGGCGTGCACGCAATCAAGAATTTGATTAAAAAATTGGTGGGCAGACGTGTGGTGAGCGGGTATCACCGGTTTTTGTCGTGGCTGGCGGCAGTGGTTTATGGCAACCCTTCGGAAAAGCTGGTCGTGATTGGTGTTACCGGCACTAATGGCAAATCCACTACAGTCAACCTGATTGCTAAGATTCTTGAAGAGGCGGGTCCGCCAGCTGGCGGAAAAGTGGTGGCAACATCAACTGTGAATTTCAAAATCGGTTCAGATGAAAAACTGAATGATTTGAAGATGACTATGCCGGGACGGTTTTTCTTGCAGAGCATTCTGGCCAGGGGAGTTAAGGTTGGCTGCACTCATGCTGTTCTTGAAGTTTCTTCCGAAGGCATTGAGCACCACCGCCACCGCGGCGTTCATTTTGATGTTTGCGTGTTTACCAACCTCACACCGGAGCATCTCGAAGCTCATGGCGGATTTGAGAACTATAAACGGGCTAAGTTGAAATTATTTGCCCAGGCAAAAAAAGCCATCGTGGCCAACGTGGACGATCCATATTATGCTGAGTTTACGAATTTCAGAGTTCCTCAAGTGATTAGCTTCGGCCAAAACTCGAATGCAGACATTCGTGGACAGAGGCTGACTGTTGCGGAGCAGGGAATCAGCTTCGAAGTGGGCAATCAGAGTTTCAATCTGCACTTGAAAGGGCGCTTCGATTTTTATAATGCTTTGGCCGCGATCGCCACGGCCAAAGCATTGGGTATAGATTTGGCTGTTTGCAGACAGGCATTGGAAAAAGTGCAGAATATTCCTGGCCGCATGGAAATCATTGACGGTCCAAATTTCAAAGTGCTGGTTGACTATGCGCCGGAGCCGGAATCCTTGCGCCAGATGTATGCCTCGATTGTTCAATGGCCTAAGAATCGGATTATTCATATTTTGGGCTCGACTGGCGGCGGCAGAGACGTGTCGCGTCGAAAAATCCTGGGCCAGATCGCCGATCAGTTTGCGGATGTTGTCATTGTCACCAACGAAGACCCGTACGATGATGACCCCCAGCAAATTATTGATGATGTTGCAGCGGGCAGCCTGAAAGCCATCAAGATTCTCGACCGGCGAGAAGCGATTGCCAAAGCGCTAAGTTTAGCCAGAGCGGGGGACTTGGTGATTGTCACTGGAAAAGGCGCGGAACAGAAGATGGCTGTCAGGGGCGGTTATATTCAATGGGACGATCGAAAGTTGATCAGAGAGGAGCTTGCTAAAATTTCATGACATTGTTTATTGACACCACGGACAATGATTTGGTCAAAATCACACTGCTCGTGAAGGACAAAAAGTTTTCCAAACAATGGCGGACGAGGCGATTGTCCGAAACTTTGATGCCGCAAATTTCCGCGCTTATTGAAAAGAACAAGAAAAAAATTTCAGACTTAAAAAAAATTATAGTGGTCAGAGGGCCAGGTTTTTTTAGCCGGGTGAGGACCGGCGTTGCCACTGCCAATGCCTTGGCGTATGGGCTGAACATTCGGGTTGCCGGAGTTGAGGTTGGCCAGAAGGAAAAGAAGTTTAGCCGGCTGGTTTTGCCTTTTTATCAAAAACCGCCAAATATAACCAAGTCTAAAAGATGACGCTTGTCGCCTATTTATCCGCATTGAAGAATACTGATTTTACCAAGCTCTGGGTTTCCCAGCTTTGCTCCCAATTGACCAATTTCTTACTCAGTTACGCGGTGCTGATTAAGGTGTTTCGTCTGACTGAGTCTTCGTTGGCTGTCTCTTTGATCATTTTGTCGTTTGGGGCCGCAACTTTGGTCTTTGGCGCATTTGCCGGGGTGTATGCGGATCGTTTTGACCGGAAATGGATCATGACCATTGTCAATTTTGCGCAGGCTGCGGTCTTGGGGCTCTTCCTGTTGTCTGAAAATAATTTTTGGGCTCTGGCCGGAGTTACGTTTTTGTATTCTTCCCTTAACCAGTTTTATCTGCCGTCAGAAGCGCCGTCCATACCCAATTTGGTTAAGAAGGAGCAAGTGCTGATTGCCAACAGTTACTTTTCTTTCACGGCCAACGGTTCCATGGTTTTGGGTTTTGCCGCCGCCGGCCCGATCGTTTCGTATTTCGGCTTCCAGGCGATTTTTTTCATCGGCATGGTGCTGTTGGGGATCGCCGGCATAGCTACGCTCTCGCTTCCAGCCTTGAAGCCAAACTTACCTAAGTTTGAATTTTTGGAGAACGTCTGGCACGAATTCAAGGGCGGTGTCAGGTATTTTTGGAATGATCAGTTTTTGCATTTCCCTTTGATTGCGCTGATCTTAGGTCAGCTGATTAACGGAATTTTGATTATGTTAGCACCCGTGTTTGTGGACAGGTGGCTTGGGTTGAATTTAGAGAGCGGTTCGTTTTTGGTCATCGCACCCTTGGGGTTGGGTATTTTGCTTGGGGCATTGAGTTTGGGTTTTCAGAATCGGTTCTTCAGCCGCCACCGGCTGGTGGCGATCGGGTTTGCCGGCATGGGTTTGATGATTGCCAGTTTTGGATTGCTCAACGACTTGCCTTTCCGCTTCGCTTATTATTTTGCCGCCGGGCTGCTAGCCGGATTTTTCAATGCCCATATTTTTGCCCCAGCCCATGCGCTGCTTCAGACCTATGCCAACGAAACCGCCCGGGGGCGTATTTACGGAGCTTTGTACGTTTTTCTCCAGGCCTCGGCAACATTGCCGACGGTGCTGGTGGGAGCTTGGGCCGACGCCGTATCTTTGAAAGTGATTTTTTTAAGCCTTGGCCTGCTCATGTTGCTGTTTGCCTATGGCTTTTACCGTACCTCCTTGACAAAATCGAGCGCGTGAGTAATATATAGATGTGACTTATAATTTAATAAGAAATTAAAGCCTCCGCGGCTCTTTTTGCATATGCGCAAAAAGAGGTTATTTTTGTGTCTCATATCGCGAAAAATGGCTAAAGTTAGCCCTTTTTTCTGTCAATATTTTACATTCTTTTATGTCTCTCCGCCCCAAAAATCCCAATTTGAGCCTCGATTTGTATAAGAAAGAACACTTTCAGGGACACCGTAAATACTTCACACCCTTTCACGAAGTGTTGGCCATGCCTAACTTGATAGAATTGCAGTCCAACTCCTATCAGTGGTTTTTGGACAAGGGGCTTAGGGAGTTGTTTTCAGAGATCAACCCGATTAAAGATTTCACTGGCAAGAACTTTGAGCTGATTTTTGGAAATTACTTCCTTGACAAACCGAAATACGACGAGAAAACCGCGAAAGAGCGGAATACTACTTTCGAAGCCCCCCTCTACGTTTCAGTCAAGTTGACCAACAAGATTACCGGCAAGAACAAGACCCAAGATGTTTATATTGGTGATTTTCCTCTGATGACTCCCAGAGGAACTTTTGTAATTAACGGCGTGGAGCGGGTGGTAGTTTCTCAGTTAGTCAAATCTCCCGGTGTATTTTTTACGGCCGAAATTCAGCGCGGCCGCAATTGGTACGGCGCCAAAATCATCCCTAACCGCGGCGCTTGGCTGGAGGTCGAAACCGACATCAATGGCGTGATCAGCGTAAAAATCGACCGCAAGCGAAGGATTCCCATTACCGCTTTGCTGCGGGTGTTTAAGTTTTCGTCAGACGAAGAAATTTTGGCGGCCTTTGCCGATGTGGACACTAATCCCGATCTGCGCTATATCCAAAACACTCTGGACAAAGATCCATCAAAGAATGCGGACGATGGTTTCAAAGAAGTTTATAAGCGCATCCGGCCTGGGGATTTGGCCACCGTGGACAACGCCCGGTCGTTGATTGAAGCCATGTTTTTCCACGCTGACCGTTATGATCTTTCGGAAGTCGGAAGGTACAAACTCAACCAAAGACTGAACATCCAGGAGCGCGAAGACAAAATTTTAACCAAACAAGATTTAAGCGACATCGTCCGCGAGGTCATCAGGCTCAATAACAGTCAGGGAGCTTGGGATGACATCGACCATTTATCCAACCGCCGCGTTCGCGCGGTCGGAGAGCTTATCCAAAGCAAGTTCCGCATTGGCCTTGCCCGCATGAGCAGAATTGCCAAAGACCGCATGAGTTTGGCCGACAGCGAGACCGTGACCCCGGCTCAACTCATCCATGTCCGACCAATTGTGGCTGTCATCCAAGAATTCTTTTCCTCCTCCCAATTGTCGCAATTTATGGACCAGACCAATCCTTTGGCCGAATTGGAGCATAAGCGACGGCTTTCAGCCATGGGGCCAGGGGGATTGTCGCGTGAACGCGCCGGGTTTGAAGTTCGGGACGTCCACCGCAGCCACTATGGCCGCCTCTGTCCGATCACCACGCCGGAAGGGCCGAATATCGGACTGGTCGCTCACCTAGCTTCTTATGCTCGGCTGAATGATTTCGGTTTTATCGAAACTCCGTACCGCAAAGTGGTCAAAGAAAATAGGGACGGCAAAACCGTGGCCAGAGCGACAGGCGAGATTGAATATCTGGACGCATTCGAAGAAGAACATGCGGTGATCGCGCAGGCCAACGCCGCTTTGGACGCACAGGGTTATTTCTTAGATGAACGAACCTCAGTCAGGGTCCGCGGCGAACCATCCATTGCCTTAACCAACGAAATTGATTATCTGGAAGTTTCCCCCAAGCAGATTATTTCTGTCACCACGTCTCTCATTCCGTTTTTGGAGCATGACGACGCCAACCGCGCGTTGATGGGTTCCAACATGCAACGTCAAGCCGTGTCCTGCATCAAGCCGGAATCTCCGACCGTGGGCACTGGAGTGGAGGGTAAGTCGGCTTATGATTCGGGGCAGGTCGCGATCAGCGAAGTTGACGGGCTGGTCACTTCCGTCACCGGAGACAAGATTGTCATCGTGGACAAAAGTAATAAAAAGTATACTTATTCACTGCAAAAGTTTGTCCGTTCCAATACCTCGACATCTATCAATCAGCATGCCATCGTCAGCAAGGGCCAGAAAGTTTCTGCCGGACAAATCATCGCTGACGGTGCGGCGATTGACCAAGGCGAACTGGCTTTGGGCCAAAATGTGACTGTGGCGTTTATGTCCTGGGAAGGCGGCAACTATGAGGACGCTATTTTGATTTCCAGCCGGATCGTGGCTGAGGACCGGTATTCATCCATCCATATCGAAGATTTCAAGGTGGACATACGCGATACGAAACTGGGGCCGGAAATCATCACGCGCGACATCCCCAACGTCGGCGAGGAAAAATTGAAAGATCTCGACGAAAACGGCATTATCCGAATTGGCGCGCAGGTCAAGGCCGGCGACATCCTGGTCGGCAAAATTACTCCCAAAGGGGAAACCGACTTGACCGCGGAGGAAAAATTACTCCGCGTCATCTTCGGCGAGAAATCCCGCGACGTCAAAGACACTTCCTTAACTCTGCCCCACGGCGAATACGGCAAAGTCGTGCATATCAGGGAGTTTTCGCGCGAACAAGGCGACAAGCTGCCATCCGGGGTGATCAAATCCATCCAGGTCTCCATCGCGGTTCTGCGCAAAATTCAAGTTGGCGACAAAATGGCCGGCCGCCACGGCAACAAAGGGGTGATTTCCCAAGTCATTCCTGTGGAAGATATGCCGTTTGACGCCTCCGGCGCTGCGGTGGATATCATTTTGAATCCGTTGGGGGTGGCATCCCGCATGAATATCGGTCAGATTTTGGAAACTCATCTGGGCTTGGCGGCCAAGAAGCTCGGTTATAAAGTCGCCTCTCCCGCGCTGGATGGGGTGCCTGAAGAAGTGATTAAAGAAGAGCTTAAGAAAGCCGGATTCCCGGAGGACGGGAAGTTGACCTTGTATGACGGCAAGACCGGGGAGCCGTTTGCCGAGAAAGTCACGGTTGGCGTCATTTATATGCTCAAACTCCACCATTTGGTGGATGACAAAATGCATGCCCGCTCCACGGGCCCTTATTCGTTGATTACCCAGCAACCTTTGGGCGGCAAGGCCCAGTTCGGCGGCCAGCGCTTTGGGGAGATGGAGGTTTGGGCCTTGGAAGGATATGGCGCGGCTCACACCTTGCAGGAGATGCTGACCATTAAATCGGACGACGTAGTCGGCCGGGCGAAAACTTATGAAAGCATCGTCAAGGGCGAGCCGATCAAAAAACCCAACGTTCCTGAGTCATTTCGGGTATTGGTGAAGGAATTGCAGTCCCTGTGTTTGAATGTGGAACTGGTCGGTGATAAAGCGACTGAGGCTGACCAGGCCGGGAAGGTCAGGGAGCTTGCCACCACTGACAAGGAAGAGCCGGAGAAGATCACGTTTGATTTAGAAGACAAATCGGCTAAAAAGAAGAAGATTAAAAAGAATTAGAATTCAATTGCGGATTGCGAATTAACGAATTGCCAATTCGTAATTCGTTAATCCGTAATTAATCAATCTCCATGAGCGCTATCCAAGCAACAGAAGAATTCAAAGCCGTCAGGCTCAAATTGGCCTCTCCTCAGGATATTCTCAATTGGTCTTACGGGGAAGTCACGAAGCCGGAGACGATCAACTATCGCACCCAGCGTCCGGAGAAGGACGGCTTGTTTGACGAGAAAATTTTTGGACCAATCAAGGATTGGGAATGCTATTGCGGCAAGTATAAGCGCATCCGCTACAAAGGGATAATTTGTGACAAGTGCGGGGTGGAGGTGACGCGCTCGGCCGTGCGGCGCGAGCGGATGGGGCACATCAAGCTGGCCTCCCCGGTTACGCACATCTGGTTTTTGCGCGGCGTGCCCTCGCGCATCGGGTTAATTTTGGATCTGTCGGTGCAGGAGTTGGAGAAAGTCGTCTACTTTGCCTCTTATGTCATAACCAACGTCGACGAGGATGCCCGCGCGCAAATCGCCGAGCAGATTGAGCGGGAGTTTAAGGGCAAGAAAAAAGAAATCGAGACTAGGTATGAGGTTTTGATCAACCAAGCCAGGTCAAAAAGCAAATCGGGAGAAAAAGAGACGGAGAACGCGGAAGTTGTGAGGCTGACTGATATGCTCGCTCACGAATCGGAGCATTTGGAATCCATCCGCGAGTTGGCCCGCTCAGAGTTGAAATCGATCAAGAAGTATCAAATTATCTCCGAACTGGAATACCGGGACTTGTCACTGAAATATGGGCCCGTGTTTCAAGCCGGGATTGGGGCTTCTGCCGTCTCCCAGCTTTTAGAAGAGATCGATTTAGAGAAACTATTTTTGCAACTGCAAGAGGAGACCGCCACAGCCGAGGGGGTTAGTTATCGAAAATTGACTCGTCGGCTCAAGCTGGTGAAATCCATGATCAAAGCCGGGATTCGTCCCGAATGGATGATTATTCAAAACCTGCCGGTGATTCCGCCGGATTTGCGGCCGATGGTTCAGCTCGACGGCGGCCGGTTCGCTGCCTCTGACCTAAACGACTTGTACCGCCGCGTCATTAACCGCAACAACCGCCTCAAAAAACTTTTGGAAATCGGCGCACCTGAAGTTATTACCCGCAACGAAAAGCGCATGCTGCAGGAAGCGGTGGACGCGCTGATTGACAACTCCATCCGCCACGGCAAAGAAGTCACGGCCTCGACCGGCCAGAAACGCAAACTCCGCTCGTTAGCCGACATGCTCAAGGGCAAACAGGGGCGTTTTCGCCAGAATCTTTTGGGCAAGCGCGTGGATTATTCCGGCCGCAGCGTCATCGTCGGCGGCCCCAGCCTTAAACTGCACCAGTGTGGACTGCCCAAGAAAATGGCTTTGGAACTGTTCAAACCGTTCGTGATTTCCAAACTCATCCAACGCGAATATGCCCACAATGTCCGTTCGGCCAACCGCCTGATCGAACAGGGCCGGACCGAGGTTTATGACATCTTGGAAGAGGTGACCAAAGACCACTATGTCTTGCTTAACCGCGCGCCGACTCTGCACCGCCTGGGCTTCCAGGCCTTTCTGCCGGTTTTGATTGAGGGCAAAGCCATCCAAATCCACCCCTTGGTTTGTCCGGCATTTAACGCGGATTTCGACGGCGATCAGATGGCCGTGCACGTTTCCTTGACTACCGCGGCCCAGGATGAAGCGCGCAATATCATGCTTTCGTCTAAGAATTTGTTGAAGCCAGCTTCGGGCGAGCCGATCATGGGACCAAACCAGGATATGGTCTTGGGCTGTTACTGGCTGACGAAGATCAGGCCCGGCGAGCGGGGCGAAGGCAAAATTTTCGCCTCGGCCGAAGAAGCAATTCTGGCCTACCGATCGGATGTCATCAGTCTCAAGGCCAAAGTTAAAATCAGGCTTGGCGGCCAATGGGGAGCCAAGGGCATAATTGAGACTTGTGTCGGGAGAGTGATGTTTAACGAAGTTCTGCCGCAAAGCATGCGCTTCCTAAACGATGTCATGGATAAGAAACGGCTGCAGCAGGCAGTGGCAGTCTGCTACCGGGACTATGGGATTGAGCGGACCAGCGAGCTTTTGGACGATATCAAGCGTTTGGGTTTCCATTATGTCACCAAATCTGGAATTTCCTGGGGCATGGATGATTTGCGCGTGCCGCAAATCAAAGCCGAGCTGCTTAGGAAAGCCGACGAAGAAGTGCTCAAAACCTTCGAGCAGTACCAGCAAGGCTTGCTGACCGCTTCGGAGCGCTACAACCGCGTCATAGAAATCTGGGCCGAGGTGCGGGATAGGGTGACGGAAGCGATTACCAGCACGCTGGATGAATTCGGTTCGGTATATTCCATGGTCAATTCCGGGGCTAGAGGATCGGTTTCGCAGATTGCCCAGATGGCCGGCATGAAGGGCTTGGTGACTAACCCGGCGGGCGAGGTTATCGAGCTGCCGGCCCGAGATTCGTTTAAGGAAGGTTTGAATATTTTGGAATATTTCATTTCCACTCATGGTTCAAGAAAAGGGATGACTGATACGGCGCTCCGCACCGCTGACGCAGGTTATCTTACCCGTCGTTTGGTGGATGTGGCGCAGGATATTGTGGTTAACGGTGAAGATTGCGGGACGAAAGAGGGCCGGATAATCACGCGTGCCCAGTCCGAAGCCCTTGGCCGGCCGTTGCATCGCCGGATTTTTGGCCGCGTGGCAGCCTCAGATGTTCTGGACGCCTCCGGCAAAGTGCTTTTGGAAGCTGGTGGCTTCATTGATGACAAGACCGCGGAAATGATTGATAAATCTTCCGCTTCGGAAGTGGAAGTGCGCACGGTGCTGCGCTGCCACCTCACTCGCGGCGTGTGCGGCAAATGCTATGGCTTTGACCTGGGGTTCAACAAGCCCGTGTCTTTGGGCGCGGCCGTAGGCATTGTGGCGGCCCAAGCCATTGGCGAGCCGGGCACCCAGCTGACCATGAGAACATTCCATACCGGCGGCGTGGCCGGCTTGGACATCACCCAGGGCTTGCCACGCGTGGAAGAGTTATTGGAAGCGCGCGAGCCCAAAGGGCAAGCCGCCATTTCAGAAATTGATGGATTCGTCTCGTCGGTCAAATCCTCGAGCAAAGAATCGGTTATCAAGATCGATGCTAAAGAAGTGGCCAAAGACGAATATCCGCTCCCTGCCCACAGCAAGCTGCAGCTCAAGGATGGAGAGAGCGTGTCGGAAGGCGATCCGTTGTTTACCAGCGCCTCCGGGAGCATGGAAAAAGCCACGGCATCGGGCGTGGTTAAGTTGTCTGAGGGCAAACTGACTGTGGTGCGCGAATCAGAAAGCTTTAAGGAGTACACTGTCCCAACCGGCCTAGGCTTGATTGTGAAGGAAGGGGATCTGGTGGCCCAAGGCCAGCCGCTTTCCGAAGGCAACCTCAACCTGCACCAGTTGTTTCACCTCAAAGGCATTGAAGCCTGCCAAGATTACATTATTAAAGAAGTCCAACAAATTTACGCGTCGCAGGGGCAGAATGTCAATGAAAAACATATTGAAATTATTGTCAGACAGATGTTTTCCAAGGTCCGGGTAGCTGATGCGGGCAGTACCGAATTGACTATCGGGGACATTATTGATAAATCCAGGCTGGCTTTGGCTAACCAAAAAGTCGGCAAGAGTAAGGGAGCGCAGATAGAGCAGCTGCTGATGGGCATCACCAAGTCATCGCTAAATACTGAATCGTTTCTGGCCGCCGCGTCGTTCCAGGAAACCACCCGCGTTTTGATTGAAGCGGCCATCACGGCCAAGACCGATTACTTACGGGGCTTGAAAGAAAACGTCATCATCGGCAAGCTGATCCCAGCCGGCACAGGCTATCGGCCGGAGGCTTTGGGCGAAAAAGAGGCGGCAGAAGCTGCGGATAACGCGTAGGCCACGTCGTAACACGTATCATGTAACAACCCGGGGAAATACTCGGGTTGCTTTATTTTTTTGCAGGGTTATAATGGTGCCATGAGAAATATCGTCAAAGTGTTCTTATTGGTCGCGTTGGCCCTAGCTGTGCTGTATTTTGCCCCCAGTAAGCAGGAGCCGGAAGTCACTCCAGAGGGGCAGGAAAACCCGGAAGTGATTATTGACACTCCGACTTGGGGCCAGCTGGTGACTAGCCCCATGCAGGTTTCGGGCAAGGCGCGGGGCACTTGGTATTTTGAAGCCAATTTGCCGGCGCGCTTGGAAGACCAGGATGGAAAAATCTTAGCCCAGAAGGGTTTCCAGGCAAAGGGAGACCCCGAACCACAGACTTCGTCTGGGTACGGGGCAGGCTGGATGACTGAAGAGTACGTGCCTTTTGAGGATGTCTTGGAATTTACCCAGCCGGAAACCGAATTTGGTCGCCTCATCATCGAAAAAGACAACCCCTCCGGATTGCCGGAGCATGATGCCTCGTTCGCCATCCCGGTTAAATTTAGATGATTTTGCCTTGGCAAAATCACCCCGGACTTGCCTGCCCGCCAAAGCTTTGGCGTCGGCGGGATCCGGAATGGCGAACGAATTAGGCATCAGCCAATTTATCACCACCCTTTCCGCCAGAGTCGACCATATTTGACATTCTACCTTTTTGCCCGTACGGGCAAAAAGGTAGAATGTTGTTTAGCCTTGATAAAAAAGTTAACGCCTCACATACCATGTGAGGCGTTGAACCGGCCTAGGGTTAGCTCTTTATTGTTTAGGCCATTTTTGGATCATGAGAAGATCCTTATGCTCCAGCTGCCAGATGGTTTCGGTGACAAAAGGCATGAAGGGGTGCAAAAGTTTTAATTGGGTTTCGAGCATGATTTTAAGCATCAATTGCGCGGAAGCGCGTTTTTTTGGATCGGCTAATTTTGTTTTTGATTCTTCGATGATTTTGTCGGCAAACGTATGCCAGAAGTAATGGTAGAGATCCTCGGCCGCGTGGGCAAAATCAAATTTTTCCAGCTTTTTGGTGACTGCTGCGGCGAATTTATCGAGGTCTTTGAGGATGGTTTTGTCATCTTTGGTGAGCTTTGTTCCCCCCTCGTCTGTCCCGACTGAGGTCGGGACATCTTCTCCCGCAAGGGGAGAAGAACAATTGGAAATAACAAACCTTGCGGCGTTCCAGATTTTGTTGGCGAAGTTGCGGTAGCCGCGGACCTTGTCTTCCGAAAGCGGTAAATCATTGCCGGGAAGATTGCCCACGATCAGACCCATGCGCAAGGCGTCAGAGCCGTAAGTGTCAATTACACCCAAGGGATCAATGACATTGCCCTTGGACTTGCTCATTTTTTGTCGATCCTTGTCGCGGATTAGGCCGTGGAGGTAGACCGTGCGAAACGGGATGTCGCCCAAAAGGAATTCGCTCATCAGAATCATGCGCGCGACCCAAAAGAAGAGTATGTCATAGCCGGTTTCCAAAACATCGGTAGGGTGGAAAGTTTTGAGGTCAGTAGCTTCTTGTGGCCAACCTAAGGTTGAGAAGGTCCAAAGCCCGGAAGAAAACCAGGTGTCGAGGGTATCGGGATCCTGAGTCCACTTGTCCGCCGAAGCCTTGGCGGAGGTGGAGCCTTGGCCTTTTGGCGGTTCAACGTCGCAGTAGATTTCGGAGCTACGATACCAGACAGGAATTTGGTGGCCGAACCAAAGCTGGCGCGAAATGCACCAGTCGCGCAGGTTCTCAATCCAATGAAAATAAATTTTTTCGAACCGCTCCGGAATGATTTTAATCTTTTCTGACTTTATTGCTTGCAACATTAGCTCCTTCAAGCTTTTTTTGTTTTTGGTTTCTTTATTGACATCGACAAACCACTGTTCTTTGATCTGTGGCTCAATGATGCCGCCACCGCGCGAATTGGTGGCAACGCGATGGAAATAAGCTTCATCGATTTTTTCCACTAAGCCTTTGGCTTTAAGTTTTTCCACGATCAGTGGCCTGGCTTTTTTGATGTGCTGTCCAACAAACTCGCCGGCAACTGCAAGGAGCACACCGCGATCATCAATGATTTGTTCTTTATCCAGATTGTGTCGCTTGGCAATTTCAAAATCTGTCGCGTCGTGCCAGGGCGTGATGGTCATAACGCCGGTGCCGAATTCCATGTCCACCGCCTCATCCTTGATAATAGTGGCCGTGATCTTGCCGTTGATCCATTCCACTTCCAGTTGCTGGCCGTGCTTGTATTCATGGTAGCGGGCGTCTTTGGGGTGGACCACGACATATTTGTCTCCGAATTTGGTTTCTGGTCTGGCGGTTCCAATGGTGAAGGGGCCGTATTTGAGGTAATAAAACGGTGCCGCTTCTTCCTTCCATTCGATTTCGTCGTCCGAGACATTGGTCTTGAGCTTGGGATCCCAGTTGACTATGCGGAAGCCGCGGTAGATAAGACCGTCATCATACATCCGCTTGAAGGCGGTTCGGACTGCCAGGCTGCGGTCTTGGTCAAAAGTATAGGCTTCCCGTGACCAATCACACGATGCGCCCATTCTTCGAACCTGATGGACTATGGTATCGTGGCTTTCCTGGGCAAATTTCGCCGCTCGTTTTTCAAATTCTTCGCGTCCCAGATCATGACGGGTTTTGCC
>Ga0155569_105_pt4 | contig 35207 bp, 34 predicted proteins | sample RifCSPhighO2_12_FD_107226 | JGI IMG/M metagenome (GOLD analysis project Ga0155569, IMG submission 107226) | Candidatus Doudnabacteria bacterium RIFCSPHIGHO2_12_FULL_48_11
GGGTATAAAAAAGGCGTAGTTGCCGATGTGATTATAGAAACGTTGACCGCCGCTCAGCGGCCGCTTTCCCGCGATGAGATCATCAACGAGGTGTTGAAACGCCGCATGGTCAAGCGCAATACGATCCTCGTCGGCCTGTCCAATAAGAAGCGTTTTCAGAAAGTCGGCAAAGATAAATTCACTTTGGTTTAATTTTCCATGATTCAAGCGCTACGAGATTTATTCAGTTTTGCGGTGGATTACGGCTTGGTCCCATTTGGCTGGGGATTTTTTTTGGGCCTGCTGCTTTGGATGTGGTACAAGCTGACCACGATCAAAAACAATACGGCTTATATTAACAGCATTGAATGGATTTTCTTGGAGCTTAAAATTCATGACCTGAACGAGCGCTCGTCGTTAGCCATGGAGCAAGTATTCGCCGCGCTCCACGCAATCCATACCAATTACAGCTTCGGTGAAACTCTATTTGGCGGCAAGAGCGTGTTGTGGTTGTCTTGCGAAATTGTTTCTCTCGGCGGCAAGGTTTCGTACATATTCAAAATACCAAAGCGTTATCGCGCGCTTTTGGAGAGCGCTATTTTCGCCCAGTACCCAAGAGCCGAGATTAGTGAAACCGAAGACTACCTCAGGAATATGCCGCATGAGTATTATCCTCAATCCGCTGATTTTGAATTTTGGGGCACACAGCTGAACAAAAAAAAAGACAATGCCTATCCCATCCGGCTGATTATGGGATTTGAACACAAGGAGCAGGAGACATTCATTGACCCGGTATCCAATATTATTGAAGTTATGAGCAATATTCAACCCTGGGAACTGCTGGCTTACCAGCTTTGCATCCAGCCGATTAATGACGACTGGAAAAAAAACACCAAGTATCTTTTGGACGAACTCAAGGGCGCTCGCTCTGAACATAAGAACGGCTGGTTTAACAGTGTTATCTCCATTCCCAGGTATTTTATGGATATTTTAGTGCATGATATTATGGGAGTTGAAGCAGAAGTGGAACAACAGCATGTCAAGGAAGAGCCGCCGACTCTGATGCTGCACAAAAGCGACGTGGAAAAAAAAATTATTGCAGACGTGGAGAATGCTCTTGGCAAAATTTATTACAAGTTCAAACTTCGCCTGCTTTATCTGGCGCCCAAGGACAAGTTCAACCGATCATTGCGCGTGCCGGAGATTATTGGCGCATTCCGCAATTTTGATGATGTGAATTTGAACGGCCTTAAGCCGGATATCGCCCACACCTGGACCAACCCGGATTATAAGCTGTCGCCAACTTTGGAAGCCCCGGCTTTGCGCCACCAAACCTTGGTCCGCAAGCGCCATATGTGGCATTATTTCCTCGGGCGAAAAATTTGGCAGGGAACTGGAGAGAACTATATGAATACCGAAGAGCTCGCCACGGTTTTTCATTTCCCAGTTGCGCCGAATGTCAGGGTCTCCCAGCTTGAAAAAGTTCAGGCAGTCAAATCAGCTCCGCCGGCTGATTTACCGATTGGTTAAAATTATGGACCAGAATAACGATATCATCTTGTTCGCCAAAACCAATTTTCGCAACCGCGAAACGCCTTTTGGCATCCGCCAAGACGACCGGCGCCGGCACATGTACATCATTGGAAAAACCGGCATGGGTAAAACCACTTTGATCGAGAATATGGTCGTTCAGGATATCCAAAACGGACACGGCGTGACGTTTGTCGATCCGCACGGCGATTCGGTGGAAAAAGTCTTGGAATATATCCCCTCCGACAGAGTCAATGACGTGGTTTATTTCAATCCGGCTGATTTGGACTTTCCGATCGCGTTCAATCCGCTGGAAGCGGTGGATCCCAAATACAAGCATTTGGTCGCCTCGGGATTGATGGGGGTGTTTACCAAAATCTGGGCCGGAGTGTGGTCGGCCAGGATGGAATATATTTTAAGCAACACGATTTTGGCCCTGCTTGACTCTCCCGGCAACACCATGCTTGGGATTGCGCGGATGCTGGTCAATAAAGCTTACCGAAAAAAAATTGTGGACAATATCAAAGACCCGGTGGTCAAGTCTTTTTGGGTGGACGAATTTGCCAATTATAACGATAAATTCCGAAACGAAGCCATTGCCCCTATCCAAAACAAGGTTGGGCAATTTCTTTCCTCGGCCATCATCCGCAACATAGTCGGCCAGACTAAAAGCGCCATAGATTTGCGCGATATTATGGATAACAAGAAGATCTTTTTGATCAACCTGTCCAAGGGCCGCATTGGGGAAGACAACTCCGCCCTGCTGGGTGCGATGCTCATCACCAAATTGCAGCTGGCGGCCATGAGCCGGGTGGATATACCCGAGGAAACTCGCGAAGATTTTTACCTTTACGTCGACGAGTTCCAAAATTTCGCGACCAATTCTTTTGCCAATATATTATCCGAAGCCAGGAAGTACCGACTCAACCTAATCGTGGCGCACCAGTATATCGGCCAGCTGGTATTTGAGCGAAACACAACGGTTCGGGACGCCATTTTCGGCAACGTCGGGACCATGGTTTGTTTCAGGATGGGAGCGGAAGATGCCGAGTTTCTGGAAAAGGAATTTGAGCCGGAATATACGATGAATGATTTGGTGAATTTAGCCAAGTACAATATTTATCTCAAACTGATGATTAACGGTGTGGCCTCGCATCCGTTTTCCGCAACCACTCTGCCCCCAATCTCGGTTCCCACCGGTAACACCGAAAAAGTGATTAAAGTTTCCAGAGAGCGTTACGCCACGCCCAGGTCTGTGATCGAGGAAAAAATCAACAAATGGATGGGCGCTGAGTTTCATGCAGAGGCTGCCCAGGCCGAGAGTGCGGCGGTGGACCAGCAAGACCTGCAGGAAGAGCTGCGCTATCGCGAGCGTGTAACGGCAGGGAGCGCCCAAGCCATCAGGCAGACCCAGCACCAAGCTGATGCTGGGCAGGCAGACCCGCTTGAACCAAAGACTGACCGCACCGCACCGTTTAAGCCAACTGAGCAAAAGAAACCTCAGCGAGAGGATCGCAGGCAGATTGAGAGAAGGCAAAAGCAAACCCAAGAGCATTCCACCCGAAGAAGTAATGAGAAAAAGCCGGATAATCCGGTTTGGGACAAGGTACTCAATCAGCAGACGAAGAAAACAGAGTCTGCAGTTGAAACCCTGAGCAAGGGTCTGGCGGAATCCTTAAAAAAGCCGCAGCAAGAAGCAGATTTACCTGTGGATAAAAGTCATGACCAGACAGGACATATCCAGCCTGGCGAGACGGTAAAATTTTAATTTGTCAATTTTAGATTGACAAGAAAAATCGTAAAATAGCCTCATATTTGAGGCTATTTTCGATTTACTGCAGAAATAAATTTGACACCTGCCCGACGAAAAAAGTAAAATGGCTATGCCATGCAAACTGAAAGCTTGCTTAAAGAAATAGGCTTGACTGACAAGGAGATCGCGATTTATCTGTGTCTTATAGAATTGGGCGCCGTGCCGGTACGAACCCTGGCGCAGCATTCCAAGATCAATCGCGGTACCACATATGACATTCTCAAGAGACTGCTTGAGTTGGACTTGGTGAATTATTTGGACAAGACCACGCACCAATATTTTGTGGCCAGCGACCCGGAGAAAATCCTTATGCTGGTTGAGCGAAAGCAAAAGGAACTTGAAAAGGTCAAAAAGCAAGTGGAAGAAACCCTACCTGAGCTTAAGTTGATTTTTGAAAAAAGGGGAGGCAAACCTGTGGTCAAGCTCTACGAAGGACCGGAGGGCATTCGGGCCATACTTCAGGACGTGCTGGATAGCATGGAAAAGGCTTCAGAAAAAAAATACTATGTTTTTTCCTCGGCCAGTGTCCGTAAAAATGTCTATGCTGCCATGCCGGATTTCAGCAGCAAGCGCATCAAGCGGGGAATTGCCGTGCAGACCATATCCTTAGGAGAAGGCGGGCAGCTGGTCGGCCTGGATGAAAGAAGGTGGATAGCGAGCCGAAAAACCGGCCTCGACGCGACTTACGAACTGATTTATGACGGCAAGGTCGCGCATATCAGTCTGGACAACACTGACAATCCGGTCGGTGTGCTAATTCAAAATCGGGAAATTGCTGAGACGCAGAAACTCATTTTTGAGTTCAATTGGAGCAAATTATAGCCGATTGAACTTGGAAACCAGTTTTGGCTGGGAAACACGAAGGAGGACATCGTGGGAAAGCTTGCGTGTGTTATTCCAGCTGCCGGCTGGGGGTCAGTCTGCCCTGTTCGTTCCAGCCCGAAAGTACTGGAAACGACCGGCGACGAACTGATGATTCAGCGGATCATCCGTATCGTGCTGGAAGCAGGCATTGAGGATCAGCTTGCCGTTGTTGTTGGCAACAATGGTTACGGTGCGCAGATTCGGAAAGCGCTGGAACCCTTTGAATGCCGCGGCTTGCGAATCGATGAGCAGGCGGGAAGATATGGGGCTGCTGACGCCGTACGTTGTGCCCTGCCAGAGCTCGGCGATGCTGCAGACGTGCTCGTCACATTTGGCGACATGCCTTTGTGGAGGCCGGACACCCTGCGGAGATTGGCAAAGGCACACTTAAATGATGGCGATGCTGCAATCAGCATGGTCACGCTGCGTTTGCGGCCGGGACACAGTACCGAGCGGTACGGTCGTATCGCCCGGGATGAGCGCGGCGCCATTTTGGCAGCGTTTGAACCATCAGAGCTTGCCGGCCGGATGCTTTCGGGAGCGGCGACTGTAAATCCATCGCTGTATGTCTTTAAGCGGAAGTGGCTGGCTCAAAACTTGTCGCACATCCCACCTGTAGACAAAGGCGACGGCCATCCGCCGGAGCTGCACTTGCCCAAGCTGCTGTTGATCGCGCACGACCAGGGTGCGAAGATCCTGGAAGTGCCTCTGGAAGACGCAAGCGAAGCGCTCGGAGTCAACACCAGCGAGGAGCTGGACGAAGTTCGAGCTGTAATCAGAACCAGAGAGGTGGCTATGACTGAGCTGCGTCCGCTGGAATGGGACGATGACATGGAGCGGATCCTCCAATTCGTCCGACAATGGCGTGCAGAGTACGGCGTTGGCATCGGGTCGCCGATGGGCCCGGATCAATTCCTTTGGGCAGATGAGGGTGCTGGGTTTCTGCTGTTCTCGGCTCTTCCTCGGGACCCAGAGTTTGAAGGCTGGTGCTGGCAGCAAGTGCGTGCCGATGCATTTTTGCGGCTGCAGTTGCTGTGGCGCATCGAGCACAATCCGCAGCCGGTAGTGTGAATGGGGAAGGCCTGCTTCTTCCCCTCTCTTCTTTTTAACATAACAATTGCATGAATGTTCAACCGATAATTCTAGCCGGAGGCAAGGGGACAAGAATGGGAGCTTCAGATTTGCCCAAGGTTTTGGTCCATCTGAAAAACGTGCCGTTGATCTCTTGGCTCTTGAAAGAAGTTGAAAAACTTGGCTTGGAATCCAGGCCGATCGTTGTTGTTAAGCACAAATATCAGCTGGTTCAGTCGGCATTGGGAAGCTCGTTTAAGTATGTGTTTCAGAACGACGAGCATGGCACGGGCGCGGCTGTGAAGGCCGCTGTTCCCCATGTAAGCGCTGAACACGCGCTGATATTGTATGGCGACATGCCGTTTATAAAATCCCAGAGCCTGCAGAGGCTTATACAGCATCATTTACAACGAAACTTGGAATTTACCATGTTCTCAAGCACAGTGCCGCACTTTGAAGGGATTTACGCTTCCCATTTCGGCTTCGGCCGGCTGCTTCGAGAAAACGGCAATTTGGTTAGAAATGTGGAACTTGTCGACGCAAGCGATCAGGAAAAGAATATTTTAGAAGTCAATCCCAGCATTTATTTATTCCAGACCGAATGGCTTAAGCGAAATATCGATGCTGTGCGCCAAAACAAACATGGTGAGTTTTATTTGACCGATCTATTGGAAATCGGCATCCGAAACGGCACCAGGATTGAAACCATTCCCGTTGATCCTTTGGAAGCGTTCGGCATCAACACTTCGCAACAGTTGATGCAGGCAGACGAGATTTTAGATCGTGTGACAAAATAAGAATAATCTGCTAACATAGCCATGATTCTGAAGGAGGGTGAACATGGCATTAGAGACGAGCATGGAGTTCAATTTCCGTAGAGAGTTGATGCGACTCAAAAAGCGCAGAGACCGGGCTATCAGGCAACTGGCAGCAAGAGGAGCATCACAGCGGGAGATCGCGAGAGCGCTGCACGTTGCCCTGGGGCAAGTCAACAAAGTCATCGCAAACGGCGCCTAGCTGCTTGAAGCATGACTCTTTTTTATTTATACTAGACGCCGATGGTTATATGTCCAACCCCAAGCAAAAAATTGTCGTGGGCATGAGTGGGGGAGTTGACTCCTCCGTGGCTGCAGCTTTGCTTAAGAAGCAGGGCTATGATGTTATTGGCGTGTTTATGAAGAATTGGTCGCAGGATTTTGCCGCCCCGAAATCGGGGCGCCGCTCAACAGAGTTGAGCGAGCCTCGCTCTGGAGCGGGAGCCTCGCCCAGCAGAACTGGGCGGGGAGACTTTGGCTGCACTTGGGTCGAGGACGCTGAGGATGCCAGAAAAGTGGCCAAGGTTTTGGACATCTCGTTTTACGTCTGGAATTTTGAAAAAGAGTATTACGAGAAAGTGGTGGAGTATTTTTTGCGCGAATATGCAGCCGGTCGGACGCCCAATCCGGATGTGATGTGCAATCGCGAGATTAAATTTAAGTTATTTTTGGACAAGGCCTTATCCCTTGGCGCGGATTATGTCGCGACGGGGCATTATGCCAGAATTAAAAAATTACGAATTACGAATTACGAATTAAAAGCCAATCCGCAATCCGCAATCCGCAATCCTAAAATTTATCAATTGCGCAAAGGGATTGACCCAGCTAAAGACCAAAGCTACTTTCTTTACACTTTGAAACAAGAACAGCTGGCAAAAATTTTGTTTCCGATAGGGGAATACAAGAAGTCAAAAGTTCGTCAAATAGCCAAAAAGTTTGGATTGCCCAATTATGCCAAAAAAGATTCCCAAGGGATTTGTTTCATCGGCAAAATTAATGTCAGAGAATTTTTGAAAGAAAAAATCCCGGCCGTAGCAGGAGAGATAGTTGCTACTTCAGGCCAGGTAATCGGGCAGCATGATGGTTTGCCCTATTATACGATCGGCCAAAGAGAGGGCATGGGTTTGGGCGGCGATGGTCCTTATTACGTCGTCAATAAGGACTTTGAAACTAACCGGCTGTTTGTAAGTAATGATCAGAACGATCCCCAGCTCTGGAAAAAAGAATTTACGATTACTGATGTCAGTTGGGTAGGCAATGTTCCTGAGTTTTCGTTGGAAGCCGGGGTTAGCATCCGGTATCATCATCTGAATTATCCAGCAGTAATCAGTAAACAGGAAACAGAAAACAGATTAAAAATAGTCTTTGATCAACCCCAGAGGGCGATAACACCTGGGCAGGCAGCGGTGATTTACCAGGGCGATGAGCTTCTGGGCGGCGGAGTGATAGATAAAGTTTTTTAGCGGTTTTTGATATTATACCTTTCTGCTCGTACGGGCAAAAAAGTATAATATCGTTTGCGAAAAAAATAACCCCAAAAAGTCTAGCATCAGCAGAACGCGAATGCTGAATCTTCGAGGTCGGAGGCTCGTGCCGGGTGCATAGGCGGGACGTCGTTTTCGTTTGCAAGGAACAGCTTGAGTGAGTCTGGAGAAACCCACTGTTCCAGCCACTGGTCGTCGAAGTTGAGGAGAATGCAGATATCGGCCCCCGGTTCGCCTTCGTCGAATCGGATAACGGTGCTTTCTAGGAAGCGGGCTCGGGCTTCCTTTGTATCCAAACCGGAGAAGGCCTGGTCAAACACAATCAGCTTGCTGTACCGGCTTCGGCGCAGGATGAGAGCCGGATAAATCATGCCGTGATGGATGACCAGTTCGAGTGCGCGGCATGTCCCAGGGCGAGGAATGATTCCGATGGCGCAATCCTGGTCAAGAACCAGCCTTTGCTGTTGACTTACAGTGGGAATAACCCGCTGTCTCATAGAAGCCTCCTTGGGCTTGGAATAACATAAGCATACCCGAAAATACGACAAAATTCAACGCCTCACATGCATATGAGGCGTTGAAGGTTTTTTAGACCAGCAATCCGATAATTAGCAGTGCGACGATATTTATGATCTTAATCATGGGGTTAATCGCTGGGCCGGCCGTGTCTTTGTACGGGTCGCCGACAGTGTCGCCGGTTACGGCCGCTTGGTGGGCAAAAGATTTCTTGCCGCCAAAGTTACCTTCCTCTATAAATTTTTTGGCATTGTCCCAGGCCGCGCCGCCTGAGGTCATAGAAATGGCGACGAAAAGTCCTGTGACGATTGAGCCAACCAATACACCACCGAGAGCTTTCAAACCGAGAAACGGAATCACAGCGACCAAGATTGGCACCACCACCGGAAGCAAAGCGGGGATAACCATTTCCTTGATTGCGGCTTTGGTCACAATGTCCACGGCTTTGCCGTAATCAGGTTTGCTGGTGCCTTCCATAATGCCGGGAATTTCTTTGAATTGTCTGCGGACTTCCTCCACCACCGCGTGCCCGGCTTTGCCCACGGCCTGCATGGCCATGGAAGCGAACAGATAGGGGAGTAGGCCGCCGATGATCAAGCCGGCCAGCACTTGCACGTCAGAAAGGTCAAAAGTTAAATTCTGCCCAAGGCGCTTAAGCTCCTCGGTGTATGAAGCGAATAAAACGACGGCAGCCAGTCCGGCCGAGGCAATGGCATAACCTTTGGTCACAGCTTTGGTAGTATTACCCACGGCATCCAAGGCATCCGTTGATTGTCGGACGTTCTCAGGCAGTCCGGCCATTTCCGCGATTCCGCCGGCATTATCGGTAATCGGCCCAAATGCGTCTATGGCTACGATTATGCCAGCCATGGAGAGCATGGAAACTACGGCAATGGCTGAACCGTAAATGCCTCCGAAATGATAAGAGAGCATGACTCCGGCAACGATCGTCAGCACCGGCAGAGCCGTTGACTGCATCGAAACTGCCAGGCCCGTGATGATATTGGTGCCGTGGCCTGTGGTGGAAGCCTGGGCAATTGACTTGACTGGTTTGAATTTTTTGGAAGTGTAATATTCGGTAATGACAACCATCAGCGCTGTCACTCCTAAGCCGACCAGCGTTGAATAAAACAAGCTCTGGCTAAAGAAGGGGATAAATAAGCTTTTGGTGACCCAGTAGAAGCCGATGGCAGCTAAGACTCCCGAAACGGCCAAGCCTTTGTATAATGCGGTCATAATGGCTTTGCCTGTGAGCCTGACAAAGAAGCTGCCAATAATTGAGGCGAATATGGACACTGCACCCAGAGCCAGGGGATAAAGCACAAAGACTTCATTATTGCTAAACAAGATGCTGCCCAAAATCATGGCGGCAATCGTGGTCACGGCATAGGTCTCAAAAAGGTCAGCGGCCATACCCGCGTCATCGCCGACGTTATCACCGACATTGTCCGCGATCACGGCCGGGTTTCTGGGGTCATCTTCCGGAATCCCGGCTTCAATTTTACCCACCAAGTCCGCGCCCACATCCGCACCTTTGGTAAAGATGCCGCCGCCTAAGCGCGCAAACACTGAAATCAAGCTGGCGCCAAAACCTAGGCCGATCAAGGGCGGGATATCATGATTCGTCCATTCGAAAAACAAAGTCACGGCCAGAAGCCCCAAACCCACCACAAACAAGCCGGTTACAGCACCACCCTTGAAAGCCAGGGCAAAAGCCGGTTTCAATCCGACTTTGGCCGCCTCGGCAGTTCGGACATTGGCGCGCACAGCCACGTACATTCCGATGAAGCCAGCCAGGGCAGAAGCTATAGCTCCCAGCAAAAAACCAAGTGCGGTCTGGATGTTGAAAAAGAAATAAATCAAAACCGCCAGCACGGCTGCGACTGTCCCCACGGTTTTGTATTGCCGCGTAAGGTAAGCAGATGCGCCTTCCTGGATGGCCGCGGCGATGGAGCGCATTTTGTCGTCACCCGACGGTTTTTTCAAGACCAGCCGCGTAAGAATGAACCCATAAACAATCGCGGCTAAGCCTGCGATAATTGCAAACCAAACAATACTTGTTTCTGTGAGCATAATAAAAAAATAATAGTATTATCAATTATAACACATCAGGATGACATTATTCCACTTATAATAAGTTCTTAGGCTTAAGCTTACTGGAAAATAACATTTTATTCAAATAGCTATTTTATTGTTTGACAAATACTACCATCATAAGTATCATGGTAGCATATGCATAATTTGAAATATAAATTAAAGAAGCAGGAGCAGAACGAACTTTTTATCAAACTTGCGAAAGCAATCACAACGCTGCACAGTTCCCAAGAAGCAGCCAACTTTTTGAGGGATTTACTTTCTGAAGTCGAAGTATTAATGCTGGCTAGACGCCTGCAAATAGCAGAACTTCTGATCGAAGGCCTGACCTATGATCAAATCAGGTCAAGGTTGAAGGCAGGCCCCGGCACGATCGCGCGAGTGCAAACATGGTTGGAGCTTTATGGAGACGGCTATCGCGAAGTTATTAAAAGATGCGCTAGCAGGAATAAGTCAGATGATGAACTGGCCAAACCCTACTCCCAGCTTAAAAAGAAGTACCCGATGTATTTTTGGCCAGAACTGCTTTTGAAAGAGATTATAAAATCTGCTAAGAAGCGAGAAAAACAGCGGCTCTTAAAGGTTGTTGAGCAGCTAAGAACTAAAACCCATTTGACATCAGAGTTAAATAAGTTACTTACTCAATGATTTAATTTTTCGGGTTAATACTACCATGATAAGTATCATGGTAGTAAGTGAACAGTTTGTACGAGATTGATATATGAAATTTCTAAAAAATAACTAATATAAGAAAGAAAAAATATGTTGAAAGAATATTCCAAACTGGCATCTCAAAAAAATATCCAGAATACAATTGAAGCCCTCAAGGAGAATGGCATTGAGGCGGAGTTTGTGGAGATAGGCGCTGATGCCAAACGGCGGGTGTTTGAATTGCTGCCGGAAGGCGCGGATATTATGACCCAAACCTCCGTTACTTTGAGTACCCTTGGCATTGCAGACGAGATCAATGGCTCAAGCAAATATAATCCCGCCAGAGCAAAGTTTAAAGACCAGAGCCAAAGGGAAAAGCAAAAATCAGGGGCAGCGCCAGAATGGACCATAGGTTCGGTGCATGCCGTAACTATGGACGGCAGTGTTTTGATCGCGTCCAACACCGGCAGCCAGCTTCCTTCATATGTCTACGGCGCGGATCATGTGATTTGGGTTGTGGGCGCTCAAAAAATAGTAGCCAATGTGGATGAGGGAATAAAAAGAATCCACGAGTATGTTTTGCCTCTGGAAGACGCCCGAGCTCAGAAAGCCTATGGCATGGGTTCCAACGTCAGCAAACTTTTGATCATCAACAAAGAAGTCAAACCCGGCCGGATCCACCTGATTTTCGTCAACGAAGTTTTGGGGTTCTAAAAACGCAAAAGTCCCGCCTTGGCGGGATTTTTTTTTGGCTCCGGGACTTGGATTCGAACCAAGATTAGCGGATTCAGAGTCCGCCGTCCTACCGTTAGACGATCCCGGAATAGCGGTATTATTTTATCTGTTTTTGCCTAATGATTCAAGGGTATACTATCAATGACACAAGGAGGAAACATGACTCAGACTGCACAGAAGATAGCGGATGCCGTTGATGACACATCGGGAGTAACGGCTATTGTGTTCGACGCAGGGCATTTGACGCTTGCGAGGGGAGGAGAGTGTTCGAATTCATGTTCCATGTGCCCTCTGACAAAAGCGTGCGTTGGGACGCTGTAATTCTCGTCAGCTCCTATTTCTTTCGCTTCCTCTTCACCCCCGAGTACGCACAGGTTGGTGATAATGGCGTCGTGTGCATCTGCTTACACCCGTCCGAGGAACGCTTTCTCCATCTCGCGCAGCGCGCCGAACCGGTCGAAATTCCATAGACATAAAGGCGACCTTCGTTTTCAGCAAGGCTCAAGGCTCTTGCTTTTTTATTTTAATAAATATCTAATTGATTCTGCATATGGATCGTTTTAGTGTTTAAGTTGAAAACATTACCTCTTACCAGGTACTGGAAATTTGACGGGGATTTTGCGTTGGCTTGAATTTTTTGTTATGCTTGAAGCACTTTGATGGAGGAATCGAATGAGTGACGCGAATAACTACAGGCGCGCGGAAATCGATGAGTGGCTCGCGACCCATCGCAGGATCGCATATGCCCAGGTCTTGGCTGATCGGAGGAACCAGTCAGACGCTGCTGCGACTCCGGATCTGACAGGACAGCTGCGTTCCGGGGAAGGGATGCGACAGAGCATCACTGATGCGACTGATGAGCCGTTCGACCCGCTGCTCTAGGATTTTCGAGTCACGATGGCAACCCCGCCCCAAGTGACTTTAAGCGTGGCTGCGAAAGCGAGAAGGCGGCATGGGACTTAGGGCGGCGAGGAACTGCCCAAGTTTGTGGAGGGTTCATATGCCCGACCATAAGCGTTGTTCCAAGGCCACACCAGCCTTCTTACTGAATCGATTGTGGCTCGGACGCTCAAGTTGCCGCTTAAGCGTCTTTCATTAGAGCCTGTGATCCTGCTCTTGCAGCCCGTGGAAGGGGTCGGGCTTGTGGCTTTCATGGCGTTTGATCAGCGCCTAGCGTATGGTCCCATACCCATACGCGGCCTCCGGCCGCGAGCCTGATCCCAACCACGTTTTGTTCGTTACCCCGGCTTCCGCCTGTTTGGAAGCCTTTTTTTTCGCATAAAAAAAGACCAGCTGGGCGATTTGCCTAAGCGGGTCGAAGCGGAATGGCGCCGTGGGGCAGAACAGGGTAGTCGCCGGTATAGCAAGCGGTGCAGAAACCTCCTTCCGTACCATCCACTGCCGCCAGAGTTGCATCGAGCTTAAGATACGCCAAGCTGTCGGCTTCGATGAAGCGGCAGATTTCCTCAACGCTGTTGCTCGACGCAATCAGTTCGTTGAAATCAGGGGTGTCGATGCCGTAGTGGCACGGCGCGATCGTTGGCGGGCAGCTGATCCGCACATGGACTTCCTTCGCTCCGGCCGTTTTGACCAGACGAACGATCTTGCGGCTGGTAATGCCGCGGACGATGGAGTCATCCACAAGCACGATGCGCTTGCCTTCGACCACGCTGCGAATGGGATTGAGCTTCATCCGCACCCCGATCCTGCGGCCGTCCCCGGAGGGGTTGATGAATGTCCTGCCGACATAGTGGTTGCGGGTCAGCGCGACTTTGTAGGGAAGGCCTGAGCCTTCGGCGAAGCCTAATGCCGCATGGACTCCCGAATCCGGCACTGCAGCCACGATGTCGGCATCCGCCGGAGACTGTTTTGCCAGCAAATATCCGAACCGCTGTCGGTGGACCGAAACGCTGGCGTTGCCGAAAATGTAGCTGTCGGGCCGTGCGAAGTAAACGTGCTCAAAGATGCAGGCGGCTTGTGGTGGAAGCTTGCCGAAGGGGCGGATGCTCTTGGGCATGCCGTTTGCGGTGAAGAACACGATTTCTCCGCGCTCAACATCGCGCACGTATTTCGCCTCCAGGATATCGAGGGCGCAGGTTTCGGAAGCCACGATCCATGAATCATCGAGCCTGCCGATGACCAGGGGCTTGAAACCCCTCGGGTCGCGAGCTGCGACCAGTCCGTCAGGAGTCAACATCACCAGCGCGTATGAGCCTTCGACCTGGGTCAAAGCCCGGATGATGGCTTCCTGGGAGTTGGTGGCGTTTGCGCGGGCATAGAGGTGAAGAATGACCTCAGTGTCGGATTCGGTCTGGAAGATAGCTCCTTCCCCTTCCAGATCTGCTCGCAGCGCGTCGGTGTTCGTCAGGTTTCCGTTGTGGGCGATTGCGAACCGCCCGTGCTTGCATTTGATTTCGAACGGCTGGGCGTTCTTGAGCCGGCTGGTGCCGGTAGTCGAGTAGCGGGTATGGCCGATGGCGGTTTTGCCTGTCAGGGTGCCGAGGACTTTTTCATCGGGGAAAACGTCATCGACATACCCCATGCCGGCGACCTTGTGGATCAGTTCGCCGTCGTGACTGGCGATGCCTGCGGATTCCTGTCCTCGGTGTTGCATGGCGTGCAAACCGAAGAATGCGCTGTTAGCCGCTGTATTGGTTCCTGTGATGCCAAATATGGCGCACATTCCGTTTTTACCTCCTTGTTATGTCCGTAGTAAGTACTGGAATAATTTGATTGTAGTATATTGAGCACATGAACACCATAGCTAAGTTGGCCGGGATTTAATTGGGATGTATAATTAAAGCAGATTATTAAATAAGGAAATGTATATGCAAGCAGTGCCTTTGAATTATTGGGCCGTGCTGGTTTGTGGAGTGGTCAGCATTGCCTTGGGTTCTTTGTGGTACGGGCCGGTGTTCGGCAAAATGTGGATGCGTTTGATGGGCTGGGACAAGATGAATCCGGAGCAAATGGCTGAAGCCAAAAAGGGTATGATCAAAAGCTATGCTTTGTCATTTGTCGGAGCATTGGTTATGGCCTATGTTTTGGCGCACGCGCTGGTGTTTGCCAGTTCGTATATGAATGTCGAAGGATATGCCGCCGGGCTTTCCACCGGCTTCTGGATGTGGCTGGGGTTTGTGCTGCCTGTGACCATGAGCGATGTGCTTTGGGGCCAGAAGAGCTGGAAGTTGTGGAGCTTAAACAGCGGATATTACCTGGTCCAGTTGCTCATGTTTGGAGTCATCCTCGCGCTCTGGGGATAGATCCTGAAACAAGTTCAGGATGACACAAAAATTTCCACTATTTGCGGAGCCTTTTTATTTGTTCAATTAACCTCGCTATTTTCTGGTCTGCTGGATTTAACTTCTGTAATTTTTCAAGAACACTGATTGCCGAGGCATAGTTTTTTTCGTCCAGATAGAGCTGAGCGAGCGCGTAGTAAGAGAAGAAGAAATCAGGCTGCTTTTCGATGGCGGTTTCGAAGTTTTTGACCGCCTGCCCGCGGTTGCCAATTTCTTTATAGGAGTTGCCGAGGTTGTGGTAAGCCACGGCGTTGTGGGCGTCCAGGTTGATGGCTTTTTGGTAAGTTTCAATCGCTTCGGCAGACAGCTTGGCGTCGGCATAGGCCATACCGAGGTTGTTTAAGACGCGATAAGTTTGGGAATACTTAAGCGTTTGGTTGTAAAAAGTGATTGGGTCTTGCCAGTCATTGTTGCGGGCAATGGTTTTTTTGCCCAAAATCGCGAGATAGAATATAAGCAGCAATGCAAGTATGTAGCGGAAACCTTTAGGTTTCCATAATGGAGGCCTAAAGGCCTCCGCTACATTTAACGCAAGATAAGACATGACCAAAAATATTCCAATCATCGGCACGTACATCCAATGCTCGTAAATCAGGCCCGAATTCGGAATGAGGAGGTTGGAATTGGGAAACAGGCGGATGAAGAACCAGAAAATCCCAAAACTTATGATTGGGTATTTTTTGATGCATAAAAAGGCCGCGGTTATTAGGCCAAAGACGAGTAAGCCCCCAACAAAGACGTCCGGAATGAGTAGGTTGTGGGGAATGTCGAAGCCGCGCTCCATATGCAGATTATTCGGCCAAAACAAAAGTTGGAAATAAATTGCCATGGCGCGGAAGAAAGCCAGCAGCCGGACGCCAAAATTTTCCGTAAACAGATTTTCTTCGCCATAAACATTGAAGGTGTTGCTGAAGTTAAGCGCGGTGGCGCGCAGAAGCAGGTAGAGGCCGGCCAGCAGGAAAAATGGCCAGATATTTTTGACAACTTTGAACAGACGTTGCTTGACCGTAAGCTCTGAGGGCAGGGCAAAAAAATCTGTCAGGGCCAGCATGGCCGGCATAACCACAGCCGTGTCTTTGGAAAGTATAGCTGCGATATAGCAAAGTAAAGTGTAACCGTAGTATTTATGGAAGTACCTAAAATTGTGACCGCTATTTTGGGTAAGCCGAAATTTGCAGTAAAATAATATGCCTAAGAAAATAAAAAAAGTTGAAAGCACATCGGCCAGGCCGGAGACATAGGTGACCGCCTCGGTCTGCAGCGGATGGATGAGGAAGATTAAGCTTGTCAGAAAAGAAACCCAGGGCAAGCGAAATAACCTTACTGTAATACTGTACAGTAAGATAGTATTGGCGATGTGCAATAAGAGATTTATCAAGTGGTATCCGGGAGCCCAGTCATTCCAGAGCTGCCACTCAATTGAGAACGCCGTCAGCATCAGCGGCCGCCAGTAGTTGCTGGTAAGCCCCGCGCCCGCGATCTGGTTTTCGCTGAAAAACTTCGGCCAATCGAAATTTTGGACATACTGGTTGTTAAGGATGATGTCCTGGTCATCCCAAAACATTTGGTTATTTAAGCTGTTGGCATAAAGAATTAAACCGACAGCCGCAAAGATGAGGGCAATTTTCGTTTTTGTGTTAAGCAAGCTCATGCTATAATCTTAGCACAAAGGAAGGAGGGATCATGAGAGTTCTTGCAACCAAGCAAGCGGAAGACGGCTTTTACAGCCTGGCACAAGTCAAGCACGCGCACGACATCACTCACGGAGTTGAGCCCCATTACGGAATTATTCAGGATATTTTGCTGAATGGATTCCGTTGCCGAGATCGGATCCCGGTGAAGGACCTGACCCCAAATCAGGTTCAAGCTATCCGTTCCCACCTCGAGTAGGTGTTGGCTTCCAGATTTTGCTTGTTTTTTTGTGCTAAAATGCCTATATGAAATTGATTCACAAAAAATGCGTGCCGTGCGAATCTGGCATGCCATCGGCGGGCTTTCGGAAAATGATTTTATTATGGCTGCCAAAATTGATCAATTATGAATCCCGTTAGAAATTTTTTAGACTAGCTTCAAGGAGGCATCGCTAAACAGGAATATCAAGTTTCAACTATTAATCTAGGCAATTAAATTTCTAAACGGGATGAAGATTACAAAACCGGGACATTGCTGTTTGCTTATCGAAGAAAATGGAGTCAGGATTTTGACTGATCCCGGCGCTTGGAGTACGGCCCAGAATGAAATCAAAAATATTGATTTGGTTTTGATCACCCACGAACATTCGGATCATTTGCACATGGACTCGGTCAAAAAAATTTTGCAGAATAATCCCGCGGCTGTTATATGGACCAATTCAGCCGTTGGCAAAATTTTGTCAGAAGCCGAGATATCTTTTAGCTTGCTTGAGCATGGACAGAGCGAAAATTTCAAGGGCATTACACTCGAAGGGCACGGCGAAAAACATGCCGTGATTTATCAGGAATATGGACAGGTCCAAAACACAGGGTTTATGATTGCTGATCGATTGTTTTACCCTGGCGACAGCCTTTATAACCCGAAAAAATCGGTTGAAATTTTGGCGCTGCCAGTGGCCGGGCCGTGGCTCAAAATTTCTGATGCGGTTGATTATGCCATAGCAATCAAACCCAAAATCGCGTTTCCGGTTCATGATGCCATGATTAATATCAGCATGTTTAGCGGTCATCACGGAATTCCCAAAACTTTTTTACCCAAGGCAGACATTGAATTCAATGATTTGCGAGAGCAGAATTGGCTTGAGGTTTAACATTAAGCCCTCGCGTCCCATCCCGGACCGCCCGGTATGGGACAGGAGAGCGGCGGATCCGGGATCTTGCCGAGGACTCAGTAAGATCCCCGATTTCTCTCTTAACGCCCGCCTCGGGGATGGGTCCGGGTTAATAGCATGAATAACTCAACACTTAAAAATTTAGGAATCACGATAGTCGGCGTTGCCGTTTTAGCAGGGATACTTTTCTATTGGCAAAACTTGCGTGGGGTGAGACCCGCGGTGAATCCGCCGGCTGAGACTGATCTAAAAAATGATACGCCTCAGAACACCACCGGCATGCCACTTAAGTTGCCGGATGGTTTTTCCATTGAAATTTTTGCCAAAGGATTGCCCGGAGCGAGAGTGATGGCGTTTGATGGCTCGGGCAATATGTGGGTATCCAGGACTTCAGCAGGGGTCATCACCCAGCTTGAGATGAAGGACGGCCGGGTTATTGCCCAGCATGACATTTTTCGGAATTTGCGCAAGCCACACGGCTTGGCTTTTGATTATCGGACACCTGGCCTGCTTTATTTCGCCGAGGAAAATAAAATCACCCGCGTTACCCTCAATTCCGATGATCCGGGGCAGAAGATTGCGGACTTGCCATCAGGCGGCGGGCATTTCACCCGCACTCTGGGGTTTGGCCCGGAAGATCTGAGGTTGTACGTATCAATCGGCTCTTCCTGCAATGTCTGCAACGAAGGTGATCTTCGCAGGGCGGCGGTTTACAGCATGAATCCGGACGGGTCGGATTTCAAAAAATTCGCGTCCGGTTTGCGCAACACCGTATTTTTTACCTGGAGCTATGTGGATGGCCGGATGTGGGGCACGGACATGGGTCGCGACAATTTGGGCGACAACCTGCCGCCGGAAGAGATCAACATTCTGGCAGAAGGAAAGGATTACGGCTGGCCGATTTGTTATGGCAATAAGGTCAACGATCGGAATTTTGATAAAAATCAGTACATCCGCGATCCATGCCAAGATTCAGAGGCGCCAAAAGTCGAAATGCCGGCGCATTCCGCGCCGCTTGGCTTGGCGTTTGTGCCGGAAGAAGGCTGGCCTGAGGATTACTGGCATGATCTGATAGTGGCTTTTCACGGCTCCTGGAATCGGTCGGATCCAACCGGTTACAAATTGGTGCGCGTAAAATTGGACTCAAAAGGCAACTTTGAGGAGTTTGAGGACTTCATCACCGGTTGGCTGCAAGGTAACACTGTCTTAGGCCGGCCGGTGGATGTGGTTTTTTATAACCGGGGGCTTTATGTCTCTGACGACAAGTCCGGGGTAATTTACAAAATCACCTCTGTTGATAACTGAACCCCGTTATAGTTTTTAAAAATAATTTGTTGATAACTAAAGTGGATAAAATGTAACAAAATGCCTTTTTCTAACGAAAATACTCTGAAACTGTAACGGGGTGAATTGCCATAAATTTAGACCTGCCTTAGAATAATCGCATGTAAAGGGGGTGATAAACTTGAATCCTAAGCAATTTTTGGTCTGGGGCGGCGTGATCCTGGTAGTTGTCGGCGTATTGGGTTTTTTCCTCATCGGACCGACAGCCGAGCAAAGCATTTTCGGCTCAGGCTGGTGGTTTGATAACGCCGAGAACTGGACGCATATCGTGATTGGCGTAGTCGCTTTGCTCGCGGCGTACACCCTGCCGGCTGCCGCGCAGAAAACTCTGGCCATGGTGGTGGGAGCGGTGGCAGTATTAATCGGCCTGTACAGCTTTATCATCTCCCAGTCGTTCTTGGGCGCAAATCTGGAAAATCCTGCTGATTCTTTGTTGCACGTGGTGGTGGGCGCTTGGGCGCTTTATGCGTCTATGAGCAAAGGTTCATCCATGCCAAGCGGTGGCATGGGCAATCCGCAAATGTAATTTCAAAAAAATCCCCCGAAAGGGGGATTTTTTTGTTCACCAGATTTTTTCGATTTTGAATATGGGGTAGAAGATCGGGTTGACCAAAATGAGGGCTTGGATGGCGAGGGTGAAGACCACGGCCGCGACCAGTTTTTGGTTGGCGTGTTTGCGGTTGCCGCGGATGATGAAGGCCACGAGCATTTGAAGCAAAATCAGCGTGCTGAAAGTCCAGGTCCTGGCGAATGCGAGGTTGCCCGAGGATTTATAAGTGTGCCAATAGACTATGAGGGCGATCAGCGAAACCGCAAGCCCGATGCCGATAAGCAAAGCCAGAGAGTTAAGATTCAGAAGCCGATGTTCTTTGGAGCGGGGAAGTTTTTTCATAGCCATGGGATCTTTGGGGTCCAAAGCCAGAGCGATTGCCGGAAATCCGTCGGAGACCAAATTGATCCACAATATTTGGGCGGGCAGGAGGGGAGAGGGGAGGCCCAAGATTAGCGCAATTAAGATCGTGAGCAGCTCGGAAATGTTGGTGGAGATCAGGTAACGGATGGATTTGAGGACATTGTCGTAGATCGTGCGCCCTTCCTCGATGGCTTTGACAATGGTGGCGTAATTGTCGTCAGTGATAACAATGTCGGCGGCTTCTTTGGCCACGTCCGTGCCTTTTTTACCCATGGCCACACCCACTTCAGCCTGCTTCAGCGCCAGGGCGTCATTGACGCCGTCGCCGGTCACGGCCACCGACAACCCGAGCTGTTGAAAGGCTTTGACAATGCGCAGTTTGTCTTCGGGATTGGTTCGGGCGAACACGCGCACCTTCTGGATTATATTTTTTAATTGTTCGTCGCTGATTTTTTCCAAGTCTTTCCCGGTTATGATTTCATCGCCCTCTTCGGCCAGCTCCAGTTTGACGGCAACCGCATGAGCAGTCAGTTCATTGTCGCCGGTGATCATGACAGTCATAATACCGGCCTGCTTGGCCAGCCGGATGGATTCTTTGACTTCATCCCGAATGGGATCGGAGAGCGCAATGAACCCCAGGAAAATCAGATCGGATTCAATTTCATCGCGTCTGTAGCCGGTCTGCTCATCCATCGGCTTATACCCGAAGCCCAAGACGCGGTAGCCCGATTTGGTCAGTGATGAATAGACGTCGGCAAGTTGTTGCTTATCTTCTTCCGTAAGAATTTTGATTCGATCATCTTGCGGGATCCTGGTTGAGGCAGAGACCATAAATTCCGGCGAGGACTTGACCAGAGCTTCTACTTTGCCGTCTTTGCGGACGACCATGCTCATGCTTTTTCGTTTTTGGTCAAAAGAAAATTCTTCCAATATTTCGGCGCTTGCTTTGTGCAGTTCGGTGTTGATTCCCAAAAACTCAGCCAACTGCAGCAGCGCTCCTTCGGTGGAATCGCCCAAAACGGCTTTGGTCCCATGATCGAAGCGGTAAAGCAGGCTGGCCGTATTGGGAATTACCAACGCGTCGAGGAATTTTTTCATTTTTGGCTGATTCAGAGCTGTTTTGATAGACTGCGGGGTGTAATGTTTGCCTAAAACGTAGAGTTTTTCAGCCCGCATCTCGCCTTTGGTCAGGGTCCCGGTTTTGTCCGTGGCAATGACATTGACCGCACCCAACGCTTCCACCGCGATTATTTTTCGGATCACGGCTTTCCGCTGGGCCATGCGCCGCACCCCCACAGCCAGCGTAATAAGAATGATCGCTGGCAACCCCTCTGGAATGGCCGCCACCGCGGCGCTGACCGAAGTTAAAAACATGTCCACGGCTCTTTGGCCCAGTGAGACCCCAACAAAATAAATCAAAACGCTCAACGCCAGGGCGATTAAGCCGATATTTAGGGCCAGATGCTTTATCTGTTTCTGTAGCGGAGTTTCGGTTTCTTTGATACCCTTGAGCGAAAGGGCGATGCGTCCGAATCTGGTGGACATGCCGGTAGCTGAAACCAAGACAATGCCGTGTCCGGCGGAAATCAGTGTGCCGGCGAAAACTTGATTGTGTCCGGCTTCGGAACGCTTAAATACCGGGAGCGATTCGCCGCTTAAGGAAGCTTCGTTTGCTTCCAAGCCGTAGGATTGGAATATGACGCCGTCGGCAGGAATCTTGTCGCCGCTTTCCAGATGAATGACATCGCCGGGGATCAGCTCGACGCTGTCAATTTGGGACATTTTGCCGTCCCGCAGGACTTTGACGTATGTGTGGGTTAAGTTGCGCAATTCTTGGAGCGTGCGCTCGGCTTTGTATTCCTGCCAAAAAGAAATAATGGTGTTGAGGATGACGATGGCGAAGATGAGGATTGAATCGAGAAGGTCGCCGATCATAAGCGATACCGCAGAAGCGATCATCAGTAGAATGTTGAGCAAATTGAAAGTTTCCGAAAACAGCAAGCCAAAAAAGCTGAACCTGTGTTCAATCGAAATTTTATTCGGCCCGATTTTATTCAGAAGCGCTTTAGCTTCAGTTGTGGTTAAGCCCGTTGTTTCCATTTTTATATAAACATTGCGTTAGATCTTGACTTCAGGCCGTTTAAGAAGTCGCGGCCGGTCATGGGTTTGCGGCCTTCCGGATGCAGATAGAGAATTTGCAGGCTCCCCAGTTGGCATTTGACCAGCATTTCATTGCCGCTTTCGTAAATTTTTCCGGGAAGCTCAATTTTGGCATCAGGCAGCGCTTTTGTTTTTAGTATTTTAACAGATTTTTTGTCAAGCGTAGTCCACACGCCCGGTTCAGGATTCAAGGCTTTGACTTTTCGATCTACCTCAACAGCCGGTGTAGCCCAGTCGACCCGGCCATCGCTGTGCGCAAAAAGCTTGGTGTAAGTAGCTTGCTCATGACGCTGCTCGGTACTTCTCATTTGGCCGGTAAACCACTTGGGTAGGGTTTCCATGACCAAGTCGGCTGAGAGATCCGAGAGTTTTTTGTAAAGAGTTATGAAGTCATCATTATCATCAATCGTCATCATTGCTTGGGCGATAACAGGGCCATGATCCATTTTCTCGTCCATTTTGATAAGCGTGATGCCGGTTTCGGTTTCTCCGCGCAATATCGCCGCTTGGATCGGGCTAGCTCCACGGTATTTGGGAAGGAGGGATCCGTGAATGTTGATTGAGCCGAATTTAGGGATGTCGAGGATATCCTTGGGAATGATCTGGCCGTACGCGGCGACAAGCAAAAGACCGGGCTCTAAAGTTGATAGTTGATGGGTGATAGTTGATAGTTCCTCGGGTTGTAAAACCGGAATGTTATTTTTTTCGGCCCACAGTTTGATCGGGGAAGGGGAGAGCGCTTTTTTTCTTCCAGCGGGTCGATCAGGTTGGGTGACAATGGCCAGTATTTGGTATTTAGTATTTAGTATTTCGAGAGTCGGGATGCCAAAATCAGTTGTGCCTGCAAAGACTATTTTATGCGCCATATAGTTTAGTGTCTTACGGTAACGAATCCAGTATCGTCTTGAGGTTACGTCAGGCGTCGAACACCTCACGATACGGGCATCGTAACCGCTAATCTTTTAATTTTTTCCTATCTTTGGTTTCTGTCCCGTCTGTTCGCCTGACCAGCTTCGATGTGATTAAAATCCCGTCCAAGTGATCCACTTCGTGCTGGATCACGCGGGCTAGCAAACCGTCGGCCGAGAGCTCATTTTCTTGGCCTTTGAGATTCAAAGCTCCAACCTTAATTTTATCCGGTCGCCTGACGATGCCGTAAATTCCCGGGATTGACAGACAACCTTCTTCCATTTCGGACTTTTTCCAAGATTTTTTTTTAATTTTGGGATTGATGAGCGCAAACAGCGGAATACCCATGTGCTCCAGATTGACGACGCAGAGGCGGATTGATTTGCCGATTTGGGGAGCGGCTAGGCCAATGCCTTGGGCTTGTTTGCATGTTTCAATCATGTCTTGCGCCAATTTCAAAACGTCCGGCGTGATTTTGGCAACCGGCTGGGTTTTTGTGGTCAGGATTGGATTGGGAACAGTGATTATTTCAAGAATCATAAGTGTCAAAGATTCCCTTTGACATCAGGCGTCTTTGATTTCTTAACTAGGTAAGCGAAGAGCGCGCCGGGTTTTTTGGTTGACTTGCTTTCGAGGACTTCACCCGCGATTCTGCGCAGCAGACTGTGGTCATGGATAAGCGCCATTTTCAAATAAAACCCGAAATGCTTTTTGTCATCAAGCTTGACCGAAAGCTCTTCAGCCAAGACGTGGGCGGGCGAATGGAGGTGGTGATCTCTCTTGAATTGCCGATTAATCTGCATGACCTAAGTTTATCAGATATATGCTATAATTTCCATGTCTTTATGCGTATTTTTACAGCAATATCATTGCCAAAAGAAATTAAGGATAGGGCTACTCAAATCTTTCAGGGACGATTGCCAGTGCCTTATATCAACACGACAAACCTCCATATTACTCTAAATTTTTTCGGCGAGTTAATTGATGATGAACAGAAAAAAGTTAAAGAGATTTTTTCCCAAGCGGTGATTGAGGCCAAGCCTTTTGAAATCCAGTTTGACAAGCTGGTGAAATTCCACCAACAGATACACATGACGCTTAAGCCCAATCCTGCCTTGGGCAAGCTGCAGTCTCAGCTTGAGGTCCTGTTTCATGATTCAGGCTTCCTGTTTCAGGATCGGATCTATTACCCGCATGTCAAACTCTCGAATTTGCACATGGACAAAGTCATGTTCAAGGACCGGAAAATCGAAGACTTCCCGAATGAAGAATTAAGACAGCTAAGTTTTATGGCTGACAGAGTCGTGCTCTATGAGAGCAAACTTTTGTTGCACCACGCTCACCACACACAATTGATTGAAATAACTTTGAAATGAAAATAGACATTGCCGGTGTGCAGGTTGTCAGCGTATTGAAGCAGGAGGCTATTGCCGCGATTGATCAATTTGTTCAAAACGGTCAGCCGCACCTGGTCACTACGCCATATTCAGAGCTGATTGTATTTGCTCAACGGGACGAAAATTATAAAAAAGTCCTTAACAGCGCGAATCTTTCATTGCCGGACGGCATTGGTATACTTTGGGCAGCTAAGTTTCTTTCGTTGCAACGAAAGAAACAATTTTCAATTTTCAATTTTCATTTTTCAAATCTTATTCTCTCGCTTGCCGCAATAATTTTTTATCCCGCTTGGATTCGGTCGGTCATAAAAGAACAGGTCACCGGCAGCCATTTAATTTGGGATATCGCTAAACTTGCGGCTGACCGCGGCTACTCTTTGGCCCTGGTCGGCGGAACCGATGATGTTGCAGGAAAAGCTGGAGAAGAATTAAGGAGTCAGAATAAAGAATTAAGGATTAATCTGGCCTTGTCTGACTGTGAATTTGACGACGCTCTGGTCGAGAGGATAAACCAGAGTAATTCTGATATACTGCTTATAGCTTATTCGCCGCCCAAGCAAGAGATGTGGCTGGCCCAAAATCTTCAAAAATTGAACGTTAAAGTCGCCATTGGTTTGGGCGGCACATTCGATTATATCGCCGGAAAACAGCCCCAGGCGCCCAAGTTCTTGCATGACATGGGCTTGGAGTGGCTGTGGCGGCTGATCACCCAGCCGTGGCGGATTAAGCGAATGTGGAACGCGGTGCCGGTGTTTATTTGGAAAGTGTATAAATATAAATTGAAGAATTACGGATTACGGATTGACAATTCGTAATCCTTAGTCAGCAATAAATAATTATGCCCGAAGTACGAACCAGGTTTGCTCCAAGTCCCACGGGATTTTTGCATATCGGCGGATTGCGCACCGCGCTTTATGAATTTTTGTGGGCCAGGAAAAACAACGGCAAATTTATCCTGCGCATCGAAGACACGGATGTCAAAAGAACTGTGCCGGGATCACTTGAGAATATCGTGCAGACCCTCAAGGATTTCAGGCTTAACTTCGATGAAGGCCCTATTTTGCAGTCGCAGCGACTGGACATTTACTTCAAACACGCACAGGAACTTATAGACAAAGGCCATGCCTACCATTGTTTTTGCGCGCCAGAGAGACTTGATCAATTGCGCAAACAGCAGCAGGAGAACAAGCAGCCGCCTAAATATGACAAACATTGTCTTAAGCTTTCAAAGGATGAAACAGAAGCGAAACTGCGAGCTAATGAGCCACACGTAATCCGGATGAACGTACCTGCCGGCCAGCGGATAAGTTTTGCCGATGTGATTCATGGGCAAATTTCCGTTTCATCGGACGATTTGGATGACCAGGTGCTTTTGAAATCTGACGGTTTTCCGACTTACCATTTGGCGGCGACGGTTGATGATCATTTGATGGGCATCACCCATGTCATTAGGGGAGAGGAGTGGGTACCTTCGGCGCCGAAGCATATTTTGCTTTACTCATTTTTCGGCTGGCCGCTGCCTCAATTCGTGCATCTGCCGCTGCTGCTTTCCAAAACGCGCAAAAAACTTTCCAAGCGGGAAGGCGATGTTGCGGTCAAAGATTTTTTGGAGCAAGGTTATTTGCCCGAGGCCCTGCTTAACTTCGTCGCTCTGCTTGGCTGGAACCCCAAAACCGAGCAGGAAATTTTTAACCTTCGCGAACTGACTGAAGAATTTTCCCTGGATAAGCTCAATAAAGCCGGCGCAGTGTTTGATCCGGAAAAACTGGATTGGCTCAATGGAGTTTATATCCGCAGCCTGAAAGTCGAGGACTTATTCGCGCGAATTAGTCCGTACTTAATCAGGGCGGGGTTTGAGCTTGAAAAATATCCCAAAGAATTTTTGCTGAGGATTTTGCTTTTGGAACAAGCGAGGCTTAAGAAGCTCTCTGAGATAGGGGAGAGGGTCAAATATTTTTTTAGCGATCCTGCATATGACCCAGAGATGCTTCGGTGGAAAAAGGTGGATAATCGCCAATTAAGCGAATCACTAGAAATTGCTAAAAAAATAATTATCAATTGCCAATTCCCAATTTCCAAAGAAGAAATTCAAAATGCTTTTTTTGCCGAGATCGGGGATAAAGACAAAGGTGCTATACTCTGGCCGCTTAGGGTGGCTTTGACTGGATTGGAAGCCAGCCCCGGGCCGTTTGAAATCATGGATGCGTTTGCTGTTTTGCCAAACGGTAAGGAAATAATTTTGAAAAGATTAAATACGGCCATTGAAAAATTATTCCAATCGTGATATAATATATACAGGATGATTTCTTACTTGAAATCAAAATTTACCCCGTTAGAAAAACAAAGAGAAAACTCAAAACCTGTAATAACTGGCAAATTGCTGCGTTGAGTATATTTAACATATCCTGCGTCGGGTTTTCTAACGGGGCAGGCAAGCGAATATGGTTAAGCGGGGCATTGGCACTAATGCTCGCGTTTGGATTATACTCTAATGCCCCGGTAGCAGGCCAAAGCGTTGACGAACTGCAGAAACTCAAACAAGAGAAACAGCAGAAACTGAATGAAATCAACAAAAAAATATCCGGCATTCAGTCCGAAATCAAGGAAACCAAGGCCAAAGCCAGCTCGTTGGGCAATGAAATCAAATTGGTCAATTTAGAAATCGCCGAGACTGAAGCGCAGATCGAGGCCAACCGCGAAAAAATTGACGAGACGAACCTGGAAATTGCCGAGGTCACTGACCAAATCGTGAAAACCCAAGCTGATATCAAGAAGACCAAGGAAAACCTCATACAGTTGATCCGCCAGCTCAATGAACTGGACGAAATGAGCCCGCTGGAAATCGCCTTGGAAAATGACAACCTTACGGAATTCATTGATCAAATTCAATACACCACCACCATCCAGGATCAGACGAATGAGGCGCTTGGCGAGATTAAAAGGCTTAAGCAAGACCTTGAACAAAGGCAATTCGACTTAAAGAAGCAGAAAGCAAAATTGGATGATTTGCTCGGCCAGCTGGAGGAGGCCGAAGCCGGTTTAAGAGGCCAGCGCACGGCCAAGCAGCAGATTTTGGACCAGACCCGCGGCCAGGAAAAAGTTTACCAGAGACTTTTGGCCGAGCAGAAAGGTTTGGAAGAACAAATCTCGCGCGAAATTTACGATTTGGAAGTGGAACTGCGCAGCAAACTCGGCAACAGGCGGCTGCCGGCCAGGAAAGGCCTGCTGGCCTGGCCCATGGACGGGGTTTTGACCCAAGGCTATGGCAATACCGGATTTACCGCGCTTGGCTACAATTTCCATAATGGCATTGACATTGCAGGTCCGGCCGGCACGCCAATCTACGCCGCGGCTGATGGCGTGGTGATCGACGCCGGCACCGGAGCGGGCGCTTATGGCAATTGGGTGACGATCAAGCACACCATAAGTTCCGGCGGGCGGGCGCTTATCAGTCTGTACGCGCATATGAGCAGTTTTAAGGCCAAGGTCGGACAGACAGTCAAAATGGGCGACCTCGTCGGCTTTGAGGGCAATACCGGCAATACGACCAGGTTGCTTTACGGTTCGCACCGCGGTTACCACCTGCACTTCACCTTATTTGACGAAGAAGGCTATGGCGTGGCAGATGGGCAATTTACAAACGTCTTTGGCCCTTACCGAGTGCCTTACGGCTACACTTACAACCCTCTGGAATTTTTGTAGTTTAGATCATGCAGCCTGAAACTATTGATAAATTGCCTGGCGATTACTTAGCCGGATTTGTTGAAGGTGAGGGTTGTTTTGCTCTGAAGTATAGATTGGATAGAAAGATAAGAAATGGGAAGACGAGAGAATATTTTTACTGGAATGCAGAGTTCGCAATAGTTTTACGCTCCGATGATGCCAATCTTTTGCATAAAATTAGAGATACGCTTGGATGCGGATCAGTGACTTTCGTTAACGGTGGCAAGTTAGCAAGGTATTCTGTACAGAATCCAAAGCTGTTGAGAGAAATATTTATTCCATTATTTAATAAACATCCCTTACGTGGGAAGAAAGCGTCGGATTTTAAGCTTTGGAGTAGGGGAGTAGAGTTAATCTCAGGCGCACGTTTGAAAAATATTAATGTCAAAAAAGGTGTGCGAGGATTCATTTCTAATCATTTAGAGCCAGATATTGAAAAAGAGTTGCATAAGATAAGAAACCAAATGCTGGAATATAAATCATCTAGACCAAACCCTTTTAAATTTAATTCCATATAATAGCTAGTCGTCCAAGTGCCATTGTGCGGCGAGCTTAATATCTCAGAATAAGCCTCTTTCAGCCCACTCCCCTTAGCTTTCTTATCGCTTCGATAATACGCTCTTTCTGTTTTAGAAATCAGATATTAGATATTCTGGGGACACTTCCCTAGCGTAAAAATCGAATATGGCGTGGAACGGTTTTTCAAAAAAAGAAGGGTCGCGCGGTCAGGGGCTGAACCCTGCCGCGCGACCCTTGCTGCGTCGAGTCGGCTCGGCGTAGCTACCACCACTCAAGGTGGTCGAAGTTGCCTCCTCTTAGCACGGACTTGTACCGACTGAACCCGACCGGGTTGGTCAGGTCAATCCACAGCAGCAGATCGGACAGCCGATCCCCGCTGAAGTCCTGCACCATCGGCACGGCACTATTGTACAGCGTCAGCCGATGGTACCTGAAGCCGGCGTAGGCTTGCGTTACGCAGGCGAACCCAGCGCCAGTGCCAGCATGGTAGAGAATCAGGTCATCGAGGCCGCGTTTTTCCAGCCTCGCGATGAGAACACTCCACCCCGCCGACCATCCCCCCCTCTCGTACCAGTAGAAGCCGGTCCAGCCATCCGAGAAGACCCGAAACCAGACTCCGGTTACAGGGTTGTAGAGGAACACGTCATCGGCCGCGTCGATATTGAATCGCCCGATGGACACGTTCCATCCCGGCGACCAGCGGCCAGGCTGTGAGTAATAGAACCCGCCGAAGCCGTCAGACAGGGCCTTGTACCAGACGCCTGTCTCCCGGTTGTACAGGAGCAGGTCCTGGTTATGATCGAAGGCGGAGAAGTTACCCACTCGTATCTCCCAGCCCTCAGACCACCGGCCGTTGACTTCCGTGAAGTAGCCGTTCCAGGTGTTGAGCTGGAGTGACCACTCCCCTGTTACCCGGTTGTACAGGAAGAAATCCGTAGCCCCGTCGCCGTTGTGGTCAAACGGGTACGCCAGCATGCCCCTGGGCCAGGACGTGACGGTGGTAACATATAGCGTCCCAGCGTAGTTGAGAGCCTGCCAGACCAGGCCGGTTGCCGGGTCGTAGAAGATCACGTCTGGCGAGGCATCCTCGTCCAGAAATCCCATGACCACATTCATCCCTGGCAGCCAGTATTCGGTCGGCGCGGCGTATGGCCAGCCGGGATACTGGAACACTCGTGTGAACGCGCCGGTCGTCGGGTCGTATACGAGCAGATCCTCCCGACCGTCGCTGTTGAGGTCCAGCGACAAGATGGTCCGTTCCACTCCGCCAGCTTTTGCTCCAGTCACGATACCGAGCAGAAATGCCACGAGCGCGACCGCTACGAGCAAGCGTCTCATCGTTGCCTCCACGCGCGCCGGTATGGCGCGCAAAAAGTCCTCCTTGGGACTCATATACGAAAGAACGGATAAGTATAACAAAAATCTCCGACAAAGTCAATCCTGCACATCCGTGGCGCCTGGACAAAATTACTCGGTTATGGTAGGTTTATTAGTTCGTGACTGGCACGTTTGAAGGAGGTGATATCAGAGTGCGACGCGGACATATACTCGTCGTTGGGGGGCTGCCTAGGGACTGGGCCGAGCTTTGGCGCGATCCGAAGGTAATCTTCTGGAGCGACCAGGATGGGGAACGCAAGAGTGATATTCCGGGTTCGGTGTTTCAGGTGTACTTTGCCAAGTATCTTTCCCATCCTATCGTAGAACGGGTGAAGAAGATGGCGAAGCGGCAAGGGATCGCGTTCTCGGTCCAGCTGATGGAAATTGGTCAGATCAAGAACCTGATTCTGGCCTACCGGAGGCCGATCAAGCCGGCTCCGGCAACAGTGCCAATCACAACCGCCGTTCTGCCAGCCAGGCTGGTGGCGGCAATTCCGAAGGAGGTGCGTATGACCCCGGCAACAGCCAGTGCTACCAAGCATGGCAAAGATAAGTACACCAAGCTTGGCTTGCAGCAGTTGTGGAAGTTTGCAGCCACGCTGGACAATGCCGCCCTGAGTTGTCAGGCCTCTGCTAAGGCAATCCTTGGCAAGGTACATGAGACTGGCTACAAGGACGCCACGCTCGGCGGCTTGGCGCAAGCGATCCGCAAGGCCCGCCAGGCAGCGGGCGTGGTCACGGCCAAGCCTGCCAAAAAGACGACGCGGAAGTCGGTACGCCAGCGGAAGCGCGTGCTGAAGCAGGAAGCGGCGCAGAAGGACTCGGCCGTATTCCTGGCTGAGAACATCGAGCTGATCGCAACGGCTACGCTCGAGGTTCTCGAGGAAAACAAGCGCCTTCGGGCGGAGAATAGGAGGCTCGACGGCTTGCTCAGGAAGTGGCGCAAGGCGGTCGGCAAGTTGAAGTTGGACTAGCGACGGACCGATCGCCGCAGTCGGGACAGTCTATGGCTGTCCCCTTTTTTTATTTCCTAAGCCTGTTTACAATTTCGGGAAAAATTTTGAGTATTTGTTTAATCTCTTTTTCAGTAGTGAATTTACCCAAAGTGAATCTAACTGTGGCTGACTGGCTGTCTGTAATTTTACCAAGCGCTTGGATGACGTGGGAGGGCTCGGATGAGCCGGAAACGCAGGCCGAGCCGGTGGAAGCCGCGATGCCGGCTAGATCCAGAGCGGTAATCAGGCTGTCTTGGTCAATGTCGCGCACGGTAACGCTTAAGTTGTCCGGGCTTCGACAGTCCCCCATCGGGCCATTCATTTCAACGCCGGGAATTGATTCGATTGAATTACGTAATTGATTACGTAATTCGCCAATTTTTTTACCCAAAGCTTCGCGCTCTTCCAAACCGCCTAACAGTTTAACTGCCTTGGCAAAACCGATGATCCCAGCCGTATTTTGGGTGCCCGGCCTCATGGCGTATTCTTGAGCCCCGCCAGACATCAAATTATCGATTTTAAGCCCTGTTCTCATATATAGTGCCCCAACTCCCTTGGGGCCGTAAAGTTTGTGGGCAGTAATAGTCATGAGGTCGCATCCTAGTTTTTCGACGTTGAGATTGTAGAATTTAGCGGCCTGGACGGCGTCAACGTGGAAAAAAACTTTTCGGTTAGTTGATAGATGAGAGTTGATAGATGAGAGTTGCTTGCCTATTTCTCTGATTGGCAGGACGGAGCCGATCTCGTTGGAGACGAAAATAACGGAGATTAAGACGGTATTATTCTTGATTTCCTTGATCACTTGGTCAGCGGAAATCAGGCCGTCTGAACTTGGCTTAATGAAGGTCGCTTCCACCACTCCCCTTTTTTCCATTTCCTTGACGACATTGTAAACGGAATGATGCTCAAGTTCGGTTGTAATGATATGCGGCCGCATCCCCCAGTCAAAAAGGGCGCGGCTGACCACTCCCTTGATAGCATGATTGTTTGCTTCTGTGGCTCCTGATGTAAAAATTATTTCTTGAGGTTTGGCATTGAGGAATTTGGCAATGGCGGCGCGGGCAAAATCTATTTCGGCCCGAGCCTGCTGCCCTTCGCGATGGACCGAGCTTGGGTTGCCTAAATATTTCAATTCGAAGTCCCGTATGGTTTTCGATACAGCGGGGTCAAGGGGCGTGGTTGCCGCGTAGTCGAGATAAATTCGATTCATCGACTTGACCTCCTGAATCCGGCGGCTTGGGCTTCGGATTCGGTCGTAAAGCAGATTTCCGGGTTTGTGCGGTTGTAAAACGCGCCGCCTGGCATATGATAAATTTTTCCGGTTGAGCTGATGTTGCCCTTGATTTTGCCGGGACAATCATCGGCAGTCGGGCTAGTCGATGAAGTAGTTTCGGTTTGAATTCCCGCGACACTTCCGCTATAATTGGTGGGCGCGCTGAAAGCCTGCTCAATATTAATTTCCGGGGCATCGTATTTGAACGCCGTGAGCCTTCCCAATCCAAATGCCAGGCTGGCCACCAGCAAATAGCCTATAGAAAGCGCAATTTTTAGTTGGTGGTTTTTTACGAATTCTTTGAATTTATGCATAGATACGCATTTATTTTGGGCCGGGTGTATACCCTGTCGCTTGCCGAGCTGTTGGAGGTTTTGAAAAATTCCGGCTTTGCCTATAAAGTCATGGCTTGCGGCCCTGAAGTCGTGGTCTTGGAGCTTGACCAGCCACTTAACCCCGAAAAGCTTCAGCCTCGTCTGGGCGGCGTTATTAAGATTATACGACTTATTGACACTTTTCAAAAGAAGGGCAAGGAATACCCCTCGCAAGTCCTCGGCCCTTATTTTACGTTCAAGAAAATCAATAACGATTATTTTACGCCCTACACCGGCAAAAAACAATTTGGCGTTTCGATTTATACTCTTGATCCGGCCCTTCGATTTCGCGAGGAAGCGACCCGGGTCGCTTTTCTAATCAAGAAGATTTTGCAGGAAGACGCGCTCAGCGTGCGCGCCGTGATCCCGCTATTTCCCTCGCAGGCTTTGTCGTCAGTGCAGGTCACTGAAAACCAAATTTTGGCCAAAGGGGCGGAGATCGTGGTGGTGTCGGGCACCCAGAGGGTGTTTATAGGCAAAACCATATCCGTGCAGAATTACGAGGACTATGGTCGTCGCGATTACCAACGCCCGGCCAGGGATGAAAAAGCGGGCATGATTCCGCCGAAAGTGGCGCAATCCATGATCAATCTGGGCGGCAACTTCAAACCGCTGGATTACGTCCTCGATCCTTTTTGCGGCTCCGGCACGATCTTGCAGGAAGCGACTTTGCTGGGTTTGCGCGTCGTGGGTTCGGACCTAGACAGTAAAGCTATTGAGAACAGCGAAAAAAATTTGGAATGGTTTCGCAACCGCTACCATATCGCAATCGGGCGTTATAAGCTGTTTCAATCCGACGCCGCGGAAATTTCTTTGCAACTGCCTAAGTTCGACATTAAAGCCATCATTACCGAAGGCACGCTTGGACCCATTTACGGCCAAGTTCCAAAAAAGACTGAGATGGCTGCAAATTTCAAAATGCTGACAAAACTTTACAGCCAAGTCTTTAAGGAATTTGCCAAATTTTTACAGTCCGGATGCCGCGTGGTCATGTGTCTGCCGGCATATAAGTTGAGAGCCAGCGAGTATGAGTATATGCCCAGCATTGACTTTGCTCTCACTTCCGGCTATACTGTTGTGGATCCGCTGCCCAAAGACATTGCTAAGAAGTACAAATTTTTGAAAATTACCGAGCGCGGCTCAACCGTCTACGACCGCAAGGATCAAGTGGTAGCACGGGAAATAATAATTTTTCAATACGGAAAATTGCAAGAAGAATTAACAATTAGCAATGATCAATTATCAAATAATGATCAAGTTTTAATTGGCAATTTAGAACTTGAAAATTGAACACATATGGCTCATAAAAAAGCCGGGGGCAGTACAGCGCTGGGGCGTGATTCGCAATCCAAAAGATTGGGTGTCAAGCTTTTTGGCGGTCAGATAGCCAAAATCGGCAATATTATCATCAAACAGCGCGGCACCAAATGGCATCCGGGCAAAAATGTTCGCCGCGGCAATGATGACAGTCTCTATGCCGTGGCTGCTGGCGCGGTCAAATTCACCAGCAAAAAAGTCCGCGGCTTTGACGGTGAGCTGCATAAGCGAAAATTCGTGCATATTGAACCGCCCAAGAACTAGGGCGGTTTTTTTATGATATACTGAGCGCAAACTCCAAGGGGGTGTCGTGAAAGCGCCCGATGTCTTAGCTGCGGAAGTTCGCCATCCAATCAGCGTGCAGCAAGCAGTTGCGATCGTTGGAAGCAAGTCGGAGCTCAGAACGCTCAATCGCGCGAGATTTCGCGACCCGGTCTGCAACCCGAAGCTGGCTATGCTTTTCAATGGAGTTCAGCTTTTACGGAAGAACAACAACTACAGCCTGCAGGGCTCTCCTCAGCAAGTTGAGATTGTACTTCGGAAGCTGAAGGCTGATGAGACTCATTTGCTTCTGCACCAGGCCGGAGAACGGAGAAGGAGGGTGTTGAAGCATATTTTGGACTTGGCTACACGCTAAGTTCCTACTCGAACCAGTCAAGTCGCAACCCGCGGCTTTTTTATTTTTTTTACATCTACTACCACGCTAAGTAACATGGTATTATTTGCTTGATAAATAAAAATCCTGCAAGGCCAGAGTTTGCAGGGGTGAGGACGCAGACTGGAATCTAGCTTATCATTATGGCTAGCCCATCGAGTTTCCAGGTACGAACACGCCCACAGTCAAGGCAGGTTTCGGTGCTGCAGTCGTTGCCGCTGACCCTAGTCGCGTTCGGGTGCTTGCACCCGGATTGAAGTTTACTGATAATTCGCTCGACTTGCCTCTTGTTCATCGCTTGCTATAGCCCGCTGAAGGTCGAGCTCCGCTTTCCGATTCTTGATCTCATCTTGCGTCATAGCGCCTCCTTGTAGAGCCTATATTAGTATAATCTTTGATTTTAAGTCTAGTTTTTGATGCAAAAACACTAAAGGCTCAACCGCGGTTGAGCCTTTAGAATAGAAGCCATTAAGGACTGCGCCCAACCGTTTATTTTTTATTTTTAACCGCGGCTTTGATGAATTCTTTGAACAAGGGGCCGGGATTTAACGGGCGGGATTTGAATTCAGGGTGGAATTGGGTGCCGACGAAGAA
>Ga0155569_117_pt1 | contig 20560 bp, 24 predicted proteins | sample RifCSPhighO2_12_FD_107226 | JGI IMG/M metagenome (GOLD analysis project Ga0155569, IMG submission 107226) | Candidatus Doudnabacteria bacterium RIFCSPHIGHO2_12_FULL_48_11
GCTTGCTGTTTTCTAACTTATAAAATCCCTCAGCCATTTCCCCAGCCCTTTTCTGAGCCTTCCTCGTATTCTGCCCAGAACTGCCCGGGCCGCACAATTTTCGTGCCCTGATAATTTTCCAGCTTGAGAAGATGCTGATCCGCCGTGATCAAATAATCCGCCCCTGCCGCTACTGCCGCTTCCACCAGCTTGTTGTCTTCCGCGTCTTCCGGCACGACATTGAGCCTTAGGCCGAATTCCTGCAATCTTAAGCAGCCAAAATAATAATCCAGGCGCTTAAGATATCCTTGGTCTGAAATTTTTTCTTTCGCCAACAGTTTATTCTCAGCCAAAGTAGCTTTATTGGCAAAAGCCTCGACGTCTCCGGCGATGACCTCGTCAATGATCCGGCGACCAAAATTATAGTCGTCCGTGGAGCCGTCAAGTAAAACATTAGTATCAATCACGACTTTCAACATTATTTTTTCCTGCGTTTCGTTTTGGCATCTTTAATCAAAATCCCCCGGGCGACTCTTTTTGCCACCACACGCTGCCGCTGCTTCCAGCCTAAACTGCGCACAATTGACGGCGGCAACACGATCGCCAGGGAGCGGGAACCCAAACGAATAAGATGCTGAACCGCCTTTTTCGCTTTTGCTTTGGCCATATGTTTAATCAATGTTTAACCTATGTATAACATTTTACCCCTATTACTTTTGCTTGCCAAGTTTTTTGCAAAATAAAGAGACTAATGAATACTGCAATACGTTACCGTAAGGCAGTATTGTTCTTGTTCTCTTAAAAACCGCTTACTTGTCCATGATTGCTATGGTTTCAGTATAGCATTTTCGGCATTAACTTTGGCAAGACTATACACTGACACTAGAAGTATTAAGCCGCCGAGGATTTGGCCAATTTCGAGCGTGGCATCCAGAAAAATCCAGTTGACGATCACAGCGGCGAACGGAAAGGCCAGTTCGCCAATCGTGGCGATGCTCGCCTTGGTAGATTGCAAGCCTTTGTAATAAATAAACAACGAAACAAAGCCTGCCAGCACCGCAATGATCAGCACGTACAGCCAGTCCTTGCCCGAAGCTGTGCCAACTTGATTGAGAGTGCCATAATAGACGCTTAGGATAAACAAGAAAACAAGCGCTGCCAAAAACCTGATCGCGGTCATGGCTTGGAAGCTGATTTTGGCAAGCACCAGCCTGCCAAACACCGTGGATCCGCCCCAGAAAAAAGCCGCCAGCAGAGCAAACACGACGCCCAGAGTTCCTCCGGCAAAACTCAGTCCGGTAATTTTGAGTTCCGGAAAGGTCACCAGATACGCGCCGAAGATTCCAACCAAAGCCCACATCCAGAAATTTTTGGTCAAGCGTTCTTTGAGAATAAACGCTGCGCCCAAGATTGCTATAAACGGCTGAACTTTCTGCAGCAAAATCGCTACTGATGGATTGACGTAACGGAAGCTCTGGGTGAAGAAGACGGTGGCCAGAGCCGATCCGCCAGCGCCTATGAAGATCACAGCAAGCCACTCTTTCCAGGAAAGATTTTTTAGCTCAGTAAGATATTTGAACAAAAACACCAGCACCAAAACCGCAATGACCAGATGCTCCATCAAGACGATCGCGGTTGAGCTTAGATTGCCGGTTAAAAATTTACGAAACGGCGCATCCACCGCCCAAAGCAAAGCGGCGATCACCACCAGCCACGGACCAAGTTTATAATTATTCACCCCGTTTAGAATTTTTTCTTGCATATTTTTTAGATAAAATAATTTAATATTAATAATTATTCTCGCGATAAAACTAAGCTCGTAAAATTCTAACGGGGTTCATAAAAAAGCCCTCTTATTCGGGGCATGTGCATCCTCCTCCGTTGAAAACTACGGAGGACCAGAAAAAGCACATTTTCTTTCATCCCGACTATACGGTCGGTCGCGGGATCTAACCGCAGTCATGCTCTTTCGAGCTCGTGGACTCGCTTGCCCGCCGAAGCTTCAGCGAAGGCGGATGGGCTATACCACCGATTGCCGAATCCCCACCCCGAGCAAAGTCGAGGGGTCACGGCTACCCTGAAAATGTTTAATTATTTATATTATATATTGTTTTTAACTAACCGCAAGGAGATGCGCATATTATACCTTTCTGCGCGTACGGGCTGAAAGGTATAATATCACGACTTAAAATATTCGCGAGCTGTTAATTCGTCATCTTTCATCTGCTCAATCAAATCCTCTTCGGTTTCAAACTTTTGGCTATCTCTGATCTTTTTTATGACCTCGGCCTCGAGCTGACAGCCATAAATCTCTTGGTTGAAATCCAGAATATGCACTTCAACCAAGCGCTTTTGTTCACCAAACGTTTCTGCTTTGCCGATAAAAACCAGAGACGGCAATCCTGCCTTAGTATCAAATAAACTCGAACGCGGCAACAATTTTCGCAGAAAAAGTGGTGGCAACGTCCCGCCCTTGATTTTCTTGACCAAACCTAAGTAAATCCCTTCTGCCAGTTTGGTTTTCGTATCGAGATTCGCCGTGGGATAACCTAACCGCCTACCGCGCCCCAAATGCTTCTCAACTTTTCCCGAAATATGACTTTTTTTCATTTTGGTCAAATCCTCCCATACACTGGAGTATGGGAGGATTTAGCTAGTTGCTCTTAGCGTGCCTTAATTTACTGCTCTTAAAAATTTCGGGCTTAAAAGGCCTTAGCCTGACCACCCGAGCGGTCTTTTGCAATTCCCCTATAGGCAGATAGGAGTCCTGATCATAGCCTAGCGCTATGATGTCCGGTTTCTCTTTTTTGATGTGGCCAATCGGATCGCCAACGCTGCCCATTACAACTTTGTCGGCTATTTTCAAATCTTTAAGATTCTTGAGCCGCTTTTTTTCGCTAAAAACTGGCCTGATTTTTTTGACTCTTTTCACATTCACATCCCGCGCCACGGAAACAACCAAAAAATTCCCGAGCTTTTTTGCCTGCTTCAAAAAACTCACATGCCCGGGATGCAAGAGATCAAATACGCCAAAAACCATAACTCTCTTCCCACTCATATGGTCGGGGTGCGGGGCAAGTTAAACCCGGTCTATCCCAGTAGCAGATGCTTCGCATCGCTACGGGACTTCGCACCCACCTACACCCCGTAGTAATTTTTCGGTAATCATTCTTTGGTCGGGCTGCTGGGAATCGAACCCAGACTACACCCACCCCATGGGCGCGTACTACCACTATACGACAGCCCGAAAATTTACTACGGGGCCATGGGCGCGTATTTACCCCGTACCGTTTGCGAAGCAATCTGGTACAGGGCTACCCCACTATACTACACCCCGCCCAAATGAGAGCGAACACAGGTATATTATAAAAAATTTTCGGAAATAAAAAAAGAGGACCTGCCCGCCGGCGGCGTGTAGTCGCAGGCGGTGCAGGTGTGTGGGGAAGTTGAGCCTCGTCGGTTCAGTCGGAAACCGGCTCATTGACAGGCCACATCCCCATCGTGTGGGGGTGGAGATGGGCAACCTCGTGACGGAAGAATCCGCCTTCCGGCTGTCCGCCACGGTGTCGGTCGCGGTCGTGCTCTTCGCGATCGTAGTTGATGCCTACGCGATCAACGCACGGTTCGCCTCGGTCATCCGTTGTCGTCTTCATGCTAGATCCTCCTGGTAAGTAAGACGATGGGTTGATTCGTCAGTGGACACTTGCCCACTACCCTTGCCCGCGCAGTCTGCCCTGGATCGTATACCTCCTTGTATTGCTCCAGGACAATTAGCCCTTTTTCCGGAATCAGCTGGCCTAAGGCCGCCAGATCCAGTGCTATTGCCAACTGCTCGCTCGCCTTCCACGCTTCTTCCACCTTTAGTTCCTCCTTATGATCCGGACGATCTGGGTGAAGTCCGGGTCTCAGATCCTAATTTCTGAAATCCAGACTCCACAAAAACTATAATAAAAATCCGGCCTATTCTTGGCCGGTTCATGATTCAGCTTGCTGTTTGCTGTGTGCTATTTCATGAACCGCCAAGACGGACAATATTAATCAAGACCAAATTCTGTTGGTTGACTTTCTTGATAGCTATTTTGTCCAAATGCATGCGATTCATAACAATTGATAGCTTACAGAAATAAAAAAACTGTGTCAATAATTTTTCTTGTGGACATCCCGACGCCCTAATTAAACATCAAGGGATCGGGATTCCAACCTCCGCGATGCGGAGCGCGAAAAAAAGAGCCCGAAACTGATTTCGAGGCTCGAGCTTACTTGGAACGCTGAGCGGTTTGACGCTTTAATACCCTCCTCAACTGGAGAACAAAGCGGTCCGCCTCCTCCATTTCTATTTCTCGCCGCTGCGGGCATCTGGCGTACGGCTTATCTTTCTTTGCCGCCCGACAGTATACACAACGTCCCATACCCGTCCGGTCAAACACATGTGGAAAATCAGGCATGATCGGCCCCCTAACTCACTATCTCGGAGCTCGCCAGCCGCTCAACGAAACCCTCAACCGAACTGACTCGCCTATCCTCCTGGCCGATCTTTGTAAAGTCCGGGTGGCAGCCATGGACAACCCTCAGGGCGTTACGCAGAACAATCTTCTCCGCCAGCCTTGCCGCGTCGAATTGCGAGCAGCCGGCGCCAGGAACCACAAGGGCCTGGCGTTGTCTGGCCAACTCCTCTTCAAAGGCCGGAGTGAAGACGCGGAATGGATACCTTAATAACACAATTCCTCCCTTCAGACGCCATGACCGTAGCCAGGCTCTTGAGGCTCTCCAGGCTCATTCCCGGGTTCCGTGTCCAGCTGGCCTTGAGATGCCGTGCCCAGGACGGCTTGATTGAGCCGAATCGGAGGCTGTGTGGTCAACGACCACGGATCAAACCCCGAAAGATCGTCTTTCTCTGAGAGGCGATCCCGCCCCAACAATCTTTCTGCTCTTGGACCCATGATTCCTCCTTTGTCGTTCTGTTGTCGCTCTGTGCTCGTTTCAGAATCCAATGCGCCAGCCGGCTGATGGATTCTGGAGCAAACCCAGAAAACGGATACAAAAATGCCGACCTAGGGGTCGGCTGTCATGTTACATGTACGTGATTTATGTTACATGAATAGGGCCGACCGCTGGACGGATAATAATTCCCAAAATAATGCTAACAAATCGGTTATTCATCATTGTAGTAAAGTATATCTTAAGTAAAAAAACATGTCAAAAGACTGTCAACCACAATTAAAGAGGTTGGGCCGAGAGAAGCAGACTCCCGGCCCTCTTTCCACGAACAGGGCGCCTAGCGACGACTGCGAGGGGTAACTCCCCCCATCCAGGGACTGCGCCCTTGCGGGCGATCTCCCTCGGGCAGGATCACGGTGAGCCGATCCTGCTCGAAGTCCTGGAGCACCTCCGGTTCTTTGGAAACCGGCTCGGCTGGTTCGATTCTGTTGTCTTGCCCAGCTCTTGCAGGCTGGGAAAAAGGGTCAAGGAATCGATCTCTCATCACTGTTTTCCTCCTTTGTCCGGCTTGGACGGTGGGGGCGGTGGGGGCGGTGGTAGATCGCGAATCGAGGTTACCGGGCGAGGTTCACGCCTGTCTTCATTGCATCCTTTCCAGCATCGCATGGTCTCATCCTCCTCTTGACGCAAACAAAAACGCCGACCTTTCGGCCGGGTTCCGTTTGCGCGGTTGTTGCTTACCGCATCACGAAATCACCGACCGCGTGTCGGTAAAAATAAAACCAGAAATTTCGTGAAATGCTTTGCATAAATACAGTATAAGCCGAGGAAAAACTTATGTCAAATACTATTGTTCTAGCTTCTTGACCTTGTCGAGAAACGCGCTCAATTCTTCCTGGGAGAAAAATTCGATCGTGACTTTGCGGCCGTCGCCATTTTTCTGGACCTTGACTTTGGTGCCGAGCTTGCCGCGCAGCTCATTCTCGAGCGCGGCCACCTCGGGGTCTGACGGCGCGCGCGGCGCCTTGATGACCTTCGGCCGCTCCAAAATCTCCCGCACCCGCTCCTCAGCCTGCCGCACCGTAAGGCCGTCCCTGATGATATCTTCCATGAACGCCAACTGCCGCTCCATGCCAGGCAGCCCCAGGATGGCGCGGGCATGCCCCTCGCTGACAATCCCCTCAGCTACGGCGCGCTGGATCTTGAGCGGCAGATGCAGCAGCCGCAGCGCATTGGTGATAGTCGTACGGCCCTTGCCCATCTTTTTTCCAAGCTCGTCCTGCGTCATCTGATACTGGTCAATCAATTGCTGGTAGGCCATGGCTTCTTCGATCGGGTCGAGATTATGCCGCTGAATGTTTTCGATTAAAGCCAGTTCCAGCTTCTTCTGCTCTTCCATGGCGTCCCGGATGATGACTGGCACCTTGCTCAAGCCCGCCAGTTTAGCCGCCCGCAGCCGGCGCTCGCCGACAATCAACTGGTAAGTGCCGTCGCCGGCGTGAATAACGACCAGCGGCTGCAAAACCCCATGCTCCTTGATTGAATCCGCCAATTCCTGCAAAGACTCAGCGCCGAATGTTTTGCGGGGCTGCCAGGGATTGGGCTTGATCAGCTCAATGGAAACTTCGGAAAAATTGAAAACCGGCAAATCCGGAGGCGGCGGACCCGGTTTGACATAGCCTTCATCTGTGGCTACTGCGGCTGGTTGAATGTCTTCCATGCAAAAATCTTAACAAAAGAATAAAAAAAAGGCTAGTCGAGCTGGGACTAGCGCGGAATAGGCCCTCTCACGCGAGTATCGCCAGAGTGGCATGTCGGACAGGTCGTGCCGACGATTCCTTCAAACTTCTCGTTGCAATCGTTGCATACGAATAGAAGTATTTCCTGGCTGGAGGACGCCGACGCCGACCGGACGACCGTGGTCACTTTCACCATAAGGTCCTCCCCTTCGTTTCAGACACAATAGCAGAAACGTGAGCAAAAGTAAAAAGACCCGTATAGGTCTTTTTGGTGCAGTATTCTAAAGTTAGTCCGAACCCCAGTAGTAAAGCAAAGCTTACTACGGGGCACAGCGCATTTCGCCATATCAATTTTTTTTGATTTGAAGCAAATCTAGAAATTCTCGAACGCGCTTTGAGATTCTAACATGGTAGGAAGGTTTGCGGTTAAAATTGTGTTCCAGGTCATAATTGCCTTTAAGTTTATAAATATGGGGCTGAAAACCCAGAGATTTAATCAATTCAAAAACATCTTTAGCTAAGCCGGGGATGATTGTTTTAAAAATAACCATTTCATAACCGCGATCTATATAAACAGAGCCGTCAGTTTCGATTAAGCCTTTCAAACATGCGATTTTATATATTTTTTTTATCTTTATCCACCCTGGAATGCTTACTTTCTGTTTGTATTTTGATCCGCCGTCCGCCCTCCAACCCAAGAGTTTTTCCCACTTATTTGAATAGCAGCTAACGTCAGTGCAATTTCTTTTGCGCCCTACCAGTGAAACCTGGTTTTCCGGGAGTAATACTTTGATGGATTTTTTGATTCTGTCAATCAATTTCGGATACTTATTATCGCAAGTGACTCTCAACCTAACTGCACGGCCGTTGGGATTGGAGAGATTTCCGTCACCAAGCGCCACTCCGGCTACATATGCAAAATTTTCGTTGTATTTTAATTCAGGCATATTTGGTGCCCGGGGAGGGAATCGAACCCACACGGAGTTACCTCCAATGGTTTTTGAGACCATCCTGTCTACCAGTTCCAGCACCCGGGCATACAAATATTTTACAAAATCAACAGCCAAAAGGCAAGGGCGACTAGGATCCGATAAACTCCGAATCCGACGAACGAGTGCTTTTGAATAAATCTCAGCAAAAACTTAATCGTGAGCATTGCGACGACAAAAGCCGAGACAAATCCTCCAGCCAAGATGCCTCCATCAGCCAAGCTCATCATCGGGCCGCTCCTGAACAGATCAAAACCCGTAGCGGCGAGCATGGTCGGTACTGCCAGCAGGAACGAAAATTCGACGATCGTGGTTCGTTTGAGATTAAGCGATAAGCCGCCAAGGATGGTGGCTGCGGCCCGCGACACGCCAGGAATGACGGAGAGGGATTGCGCCAAGCCAATCAAAACGGCTTTTTTGTAAGGTAAATTTTCTAGATCGTCATGCGCGCCTTCTTTCTCCTTGTGCCAATACTCGAATAAAATCAGAAAAACGCCACCAACCAGCAAAGCCCAAAGGACAATTTGGTCGTTTCCCAGCCATTGCTTAATAAGCTTATAAAAGACCGCGCCCACGACCAACGTGGGAATCAATGCCGCCGCTATCCTTTTTACGGTTTCCAGGCTCGTAAAAAAACTGCGCCAATACAACACAGCTACGGCCAGTATCGCGCCGAGCTGGATGGCAATCTCGAAGCTTTTCAAAAATTCCGTTTGCTGCAGTTTCAAAATTTCGCTGGTCAATATCAAATGCCCGGTTGAGGAAATCGGCAAAAATTCCGTAATGCCTTCGATAATGCCAAGAATGATGGCGTCAAAAAAATTCATAATCCCGGCGCTGGAAAGTTGCGGCAAAATCGCCGCACTTCGTCCTTGACCTGGTCGGCGATGGAGCGGTCAGTGATCACCGCGGCAATCCAGGACGCGATTTTCTTCATTTCCTTTTCCTTCATGCCGCGGGAAGTGATAGCGGCTGTGCCCAGGCGCACACCCGAAGGATCCCAAGGCTTGCGCGGGTCAGCCGGAATGGGACTGCGGCTACTTACAATGCCGCCAGCTTCCAAATGCTTCTGAGCTTCCATGCCCGTGATATTTTTATTGGTCAAATCTACGATCATCAGGTGATTGTCCGTACCCTCAGACACGATTTTGAAGCCAAAATCCTGCAAGGCATGCGCCAAGGCTTTGCAATTGTTTACAATTTGTTCGGCGTACTTTCGAAAAGTGCGGGTATGCGCTTCTTTCATGGTGACCGCAATGGCGGCAATGGCGTTTTCATGTGGTCCGCCCTGCATCCCCGGAAAAACTGATTTGTCGATGGCAGCGGCATATTTGTCCTTGCACATGACAATGGCCGCCCTTGGCCCGCGCAAAGTCTTGTGGACGGTGGACGTCACCACGTCAAAAAACGGAATCGGAGACGAGTGCACGCCGCCGACGATCAAGCCGGCGATGTGCGAAATGTCAGCCATGGCAATGGCCTTGGCCTTGTCTGCGATTTCCCGAAATTTCTTGAAGTCTATTTCGCGAGAGTATGCCGTATAGCCACAGAGGATGAGCTTAGGGTTGACTCTGTCTGCGAGCTTCAGAATCTCCATATAATCCAATTTGCCGCTTTTTGGCGACAAACCGTAATGCACAAATTTATAAGTCCTGCCGCTAAAATTAACCGGCGAACCATGGGTCAGATGCCCCCCGCTTGCCAAATCCATGGACATGATGGTATCGCCTGGCTCCAGCAGGGCGTTGTAAACTTCCAGATTGGCCGGACTGCCTGAATATGGCTGGACATTGATATGCCAATCCAGCGGCAGGTCAAACGCGGCACTGACTCTTTCCTTGGCGAGGTTCTCAACTTCATCCACTACCTTACAGCCGCCATAATATCTTTTCCCGGGGTAATTTTCCGCGTATTTGTTGCCCAAAACCGACCCCAGCGCTTCCATAACTTCCTTGGACGCGAAATTTTCCGAAGCGATTAAGTTCAGGCTCTCTTGCTGACGCTTCCGTTCGGCCTGGATAAGTTTATAGATTTGCGGATCTTTTTGCTTTAAGCTCATGTTGATTGAATGGATCCCGGATCGGAGTCCGGGATGACAGAAAAATTAATGATAAAACATTGCTAATTTTTTGTCATTTCCTCAGTAGTCCATAAAACATCGTCAAGATTCCGGCGAATCCAAAAACGAGATAAATGTTATTTGTCGCCGACAGGATGTAAATGGCGGCTAGCGCAGTAAACACTTTTCCCACTGCCAGGCTGAATTCATAAAAAACGCTGTAAGCGATGGCATGATCAGGCCCCTTGCTGCCCGCGTTTTCGTAACTTAAGGCGATCACCGGCACAGTCACCATGGCTTTTAGGGTCTTGCTTAAAGCGTCAAATACCAAAATGGCAGGCACCATTCGGGCCAAAAACCGCAGCATCCAGGAAACCCCATAGGCAATCGAGCTGATTTCTATCAGATGCTGTTTGTTGCCCAGATCCGAACGCTTGCCTATATATAACATTACCACGGTTGCGATCAGCATCGCAACCGCGTTAACTGCGCCGACTCCGAAAATGCCGGCACAAAAAGAAAAATATAAACCGGCCATAGGCTCTGGCTCATGAGATCTTCGGCGTAACCCCAATAAGCAAAAAAATTACGCTTGTGGGTTTTTATAACCTGCCATAAATTTTTGACCCGAAACTCGTGCCGGTCAAAAATGTCGCGGCTTTGGAAAAGCGGAATGACGGAAACGAATGTCAACACCCCGGCCAAAACAAACAACGGAAGAAATCCAAACGCCGACAGCAAAAAACCGCCCAGCAACGGGCCAATGATAAAGGCTAATTCCTGGGTGGAAAACAAGACTCCCACTTCCCTCCCGCGCTGTCTTTTTTGGTCGTTTAAAGACATGTCGGCATCGAATGCCGGCCAGAAAAAAGATTTTTGAAGGGCAAAAAACATGGGAGCGATATAAAACAAGGCAGACTCGGCTTTGATGAAGTAGAGCGTTACCCAATAAATCACGTAAAAAATGTTTGAAAGCAGGATGGAATGTTTGTATCCAAACTTGCTGGCGAATTTGGCACCGAACGAAATAAAAACTGCGTACCAAACGTAAATCTGAACATAAAACCAAAGCACATAAATGAGCGAAGAGCTAAGTGTGTAAAGATAAATCGGCTCAAATATAAAAACCAAGGCCGAAGCAAAGCTGGCCAAAAAATTATGCCAATATATTTCTTTCACTTCACGGTTTATGCTTCGGGAAAAGTACATTTTTTATTTCTCTTTCGATTATAGGGCCCGCTCTTATTATTTTAACACGCCCGGCCAAAGATAACACTGTGGATGGTTTTCTTTTCGGCAATTTCCCGCCACCCAAAAATGTTATATCTTGATATAACCTATGTTTAACAAACTGCCTTTTGGCTTCAGCGATGGAATAGGCGGCCGGCTTTCCGGAAACATTCGCCGAAGTCGCGGTGATCGGCCGACCCAACGCCTCAACCAGCGCTTGAGCCGTTGAATTGGCCGGATATCTGACGCCAATCGTGCCGGTGCCGGCCGAAAGCATACGCCACGATCTCTCTTTGGCCTTAAGCGGCAAAACGATGGTCAGGGCCCCAGGCCAGAATTTTTCCATCAACTTCGCGGCCCTGGCATTTACTCTGACAATCCGATTTAGCCATTTCCTCCCATACACTGGAGTATGGGAGGATTTGTCCAGCGGGGCAATCACATGAATTGGCTTGCGAAAATTCCGGCCCTTAAGACGGTAAAGTTTTTTCACAGCAGCGAGGTTAGTGGCATCCACTGCCAAGCCGTAAGAAGTATCCGTGGGATAAACCACAATGCCACCAGTTTTAAGGATTTTTACTGCATGGTCAATTTCATTTTTTCTTCTCCCCTTGCGGGAGAAGATGTCCCGCTTCGGCGGGACAGATGAGGGGTTGTTGAGCTTAAATTTTTTTATTATCCTCGTAACCTGCCACCAGCGATTGACTTCACAGACATAAATTTCTTTGGCTTCAAAGGTAAATTTTATTTTATTCATATTCCCGATGATCTTTTGGGTGCCTTCAGGGCTTTTTATATGCGCCATTGTAAAATGTGGTTTAAATCCCAAAGGGCGGCTGTATTTCCTGGCCTGCAGTAATTCTTTGCCAGACCATTTCTCAAACATCAAAAATTGAGGCATCATACCTGTTTTATAGGGATATGTCGTTTCAAAAACTTTTTGCTGCAATAAAATCAAAGACCTACTATTTCTAACTAGAAATTCTACCACGCCTTTGTGATTTTTTGATTCTACAAACGCCGACGAAGATATTTTAATTGGTTTTTGCTTAACCGCGACCGATTTTAAATCCTGCGACAATTGTATAATCCGATTTTTTGATGTCTTGATATGCCATAAGCTTAAGTGCGGTATCATTGCCTGGTTGTCAACAATAAACCCATGTGGGAAATTTTTGGCCGCTTGTTTTATCTTCTTTCCAACTGCTGCCGCAGTTTTATCGGGCGGCAATATAACAATGTCTAAAAGCATAATTTTTTAATACTTGCATACGGGACAGTATGCAAGTATTACTCACTTATTGTATGCCTTAAAATGTCCAATGGATATCTTTTGCCGGCGAAATAATCTTTGACAGCTTGTTTGATATCCAAATCGCGCAAGGTTTTGCCATCCATGGCATAAATTTCTTCCAGAGTAAACCACTTGGTTTCTGCTGAATCACTGGCAAGTCCGGACTGTTGATCTGAAATAGTGCCTACAAATAAAAGCTTAATAGCATGCGGTATTCCTCTGTCCCACTGTGTTTCTTTGTCTTTCCTAACCAACGAATATATTCCTAAAAGTGCGGTCGGCTCAAAATCGAATCCCGATTCTTCTTTAACCTCTCTTTTGGCTGCATCAATTGGGTTTTCGCCAATATCAATCCAGCCCGCAGGATGGCTCCACTTCCCTTGATCAAGTCCGGGATCCGCTTCTCTGATAAGCAAAATCTTGCCGTCTTTTTCCAGGATAGCCCCCACAACTCCAAAAGTTTGGCTAAATACTCTTTGTGCCATATCTCCACTGACCGATGACGTAAATTATAATCAGGAAAGTAATGATTCCACTCATCCAAATCGCGGGGGTTTGTGGCCAATTGATTTCATGGCGCCAATGCCGGTGAACAAAGCCAATAGTCAGTGCTCCCCACCAGCCCAACTGGGAAATAAAGCTGGCGAAACCGATGCGAAACTTATAAATAGGCGAGACGATATTGCTGGCTTGAGCCCCAACCAGGGATTTTTTAAGCAAATGCAGATAAATTCCGTTTATCCCGAGCATCAGCACAAAAAACAGCTTAATCCAGGTCAGATTATCCATATAGCCTTTGATGGTGATCAATCCGATGCCGGAAAAGACCAGCCCAAACCAACCGATCCAGATTAGTTTTTGTGTGACATCAGCCACCTGATTAACCGCGGTCAGATCCCGTTTTTTCAAAACCCAGAGCAGGCCGAAAGTGTCGATCACGATCACCGCGCCAAATCCGGTCACCAACGAAACCAAATGCACAAACAGAAACGCGTAAAAAACAAATGAATCCATGATGGTCTCCTATCTAAGCACGAAATTAATCAGCTTGTCTGGCACGAAGATTTCCTTCACCACTTCTTTGTCAGCCAAATATTTTTTTACATTCTTATCTGAAACCACTTTAGCTTTCACCTCTGCTTGGCTTGATCCAGTTGGCATCTCCAAAGTCGCCCGCAACTTTCCAGAAACCTGAACTACGAAGGTGATCTTCGTATCTTGCGCGAGTTTCTCATTAAATTCCGGCCAGAGCTGCTGATGAATCGAATCTCTATAGCCCAGTTGATGCCAAAGTTCTTCGGTTGTGTGTGGGGCAAACGGAGCCAAGAGTCGCAAGAAAACTTCGAAGTCGGCTTGGGCCATGTTTTCGTTCTTGTTCAGAAATTCCATGAAGGCCGAGATGCACGTGTTGAACTTAAACGCCTCAAGGTCGGCCGTGATTTTTTTGATAAGCGCGTGGAGCCCTCTCCCGACCTTCGACCACCCTCCCCCAGAGGGGGAGGGGTAATTTGAAACGGCTGATCGCCAAACCTTATCTAAAAACCTTTTCACTCCCACAATCCCTTTGTCGTTCCAAAAGACCGTATCACCGTGAGGGCCCAGGAACATTTCGTACATCCTCAGCGTATCAGCGCCAAATTTTTCTATGACATCATCAGGATTGACCACATTTCCTCGCGACTTGCTCATCTTCTCGCCGTCAGAAGCCAGAACAATTCCATGCGGAACTCTTTTGGTATATGGCTCCTGAGCTGTGACATAACCTTGATCGTACAAAAACAAATTCCAAAAGCGCGAATACAAAAGATGCAACGTGGTGTGTTCCATGCCGCCAAAGTAAACATCCACCGGCGTCCACTGCTTCACCAATTTCTTGCTGGCCATCTCTTTGTCGTTCTGCGGGTCCGTATATCGCAGCCAATACCAAGAACTTCCCGCCCACTGAGGCATGGTATTGGTTTCTCTTTTGGCTTTGCCGCCGCAATTCGGGCATTTCACATTGACCCAAGAGACAATCGCGGCCAATGGCGACTCGCCTGTTCCTGTCGGCTCATAATCTTTTACCTCCGGTAGAGTGACCGGCAGCTCGTCTTCAGGGACTGGAACGATTCCGCACTTTTCACAGTGAACCAACGGGATCGGCTCGCCCCAGTAGCGCTGGCGGCTAAACACCCAATCACGGAGCTTGTATTGTGTCTTTTTCTGACCACCGACAAACTTGGTAATTTCTGCTTTGACTTGCTCCGAATCCATGCCATCGAATTTGCCGGAGTTCATCAAAACCCCTTCACCTGTATATAACTCCCCCTCGCCAGCTCTCGGCAGCGAGTGAGGTAGGGAATCTCCTCTTATATTAAGAGGGGGTTCCTCTGCAGTTTCGTCTCCCCTTAAAATAAGGGGAGACGCCGAAGCGTTAGGCAGAGCAGAGGGGTTATTTATTACGGTTCTAATGGGTAGCCTATATTTCTTTGCGAACTCAAAATCCCGCTCGTCGTGCGCAGGGACAGCCATGATCGCACCGGTGCCATAGCCCATAAGCACATAATCCGCCACCCAAACCGGAATTTCTTCTTTGGTCGCCGGATTTATCGCCTTAATTCCCTTTAGCTCTACTCCGGTTTTCTCTTTTTCAACCGCCGTGCGCTGAATATCTGACTTTTTTTTGGTATTCTCCGTGTATTCTTCAACCTCTTTGATATTTGATATTTGATTTTTGATATCTGTAATAAGCGGATGCTCCGGCGCCAAAACCATATACGTCGCGCCAAAAAGCGTGTCCGGCCTCGTCGTGAATACCCGAATTCCTAATTCATAATTCCTAATTCGAAACTCAAGCTCGGCGCCTTCATTTTTACCGATCCAGTTTTCTTGCTGCAGCTTCACTGGCTCCGGCCATTCTTTCAAACTTTTCAAACCTTCTAACAATTTTTCGGCATAAGCCGTAATTTTCAAATACCACTGCCTAAGTTCTTTTTTCTCTACAGGGGTGCCGCAGCGTTCGCATTTGCCGTCAATGACTTCTTCGTTGGCCAATCCTGTTTTGTCTTTGGGGCACCAGTTGATCAGGCCGGTGGCTTCGTAAGCCAGGCCTGCTTTGAAAAGTTGCAAAAAGATCCATTGCGTCCATTTGTAATATCCCGGATCCGTGGTGTTGACCTCGCGCGACCAATCAAAGCTCATGCCCCAGGATTTGAGCTGGCGCTTGGCGTTTTCGACATTTTTGGCAGTGGAGACTCTGGGATGAACCTTATTTTTGATGGCATAATTTTCCGCCGGCAAGCCAAAGGCATCCCAGCCAATGGGATACAAAACTTCAAAGCCTTTCATGCGCCAATATCGGCTGAAAGTATCGCCCGCTGTGTATGGCCTTAAATGGCCCATATGCAAACCCTCGCCGGAAGGATAGGGAAATTCAACAAGGACGTATTTTTTGGGCTTCTTGCTCGAATCAGAAGCTTGGTAGATTTTTTCTTTCTCCCAAAAATCTTGCCATTTGGCTTCTATTGTTTTGTGGTCGTATTTATCCATAGGTTTGATTACGTATACGCTTGCGTATACGCATACGTATACGTCAGCCGCCATCCTGATGAAAAACTAAATCTTAAACAATCTCCTCGCATTCTCAAAAGTCCGGCTCGCCATTTCTTCCGAGGACCGTCCTCGTATTTCCGCAATCTTTGCGACAACGTATTTCACATAAGCCGGTTCGTTTCTTTTTCCACGAAACGGCGGAGGGGTCAGATAAGGCGCGTCAGTTTCGACCAAGAGCTTGTCAAAGGGCATCTTTGACACTACCTCAGCCAGCCTCCCTATCTTATCAAAAGTCAGTATACCATTGAAAGCGATGTAATAGCCTTGGTCCAAAAATTTCTTAGCCGTTTCCCAGGTGTCGGTGAATGAATGAATCACAGCCGGCAAACCACTGTACTCCGACTTCAAAATTTCCAATAAATCATTATAAGCATCTCTGCAATGAATAGTCATAGGCAGCTTATGCTCTTTGGCAAAATTTATTTGCTTTATGAATTCGGATTTATGTTTACTGATTACTGCTTCCTGGTTGCTATCCTTGGAAACTCTATAATAGTCCAGGCCGCATTCTCCAACGGCAACAACTTTATTATTCAACAATTTCTCATACTTAGCTTCATCAAAAACTTCAGCCCGGGATTTGAAATGCGATTCTTCCTCATCCAGCATCTGTTGCCAGGTATGCACCGGATGCAGCCCGATGGCCGCAAAAACGCCTTGGGGGTATTTGGAAGCGAGCTCAACCGCGGCTTTTGAGGTATCAACCTGTGTGCCAACATTTATCATCCAGGTATGGGAGTCCAAAGCGCGCTTGATCGTGGCATCAGTATCGTCTTTTCCGCCGGAGGCGGATCCGCCTTTGGCGGAGAATGCCGAAAAGTTTACGTGAGTGTGGGTGTCAAAAAACATAAATGTTATATCATTCCCGCGAAAGCGGGGATCCACTACAATTATTAGCACCAAATGGTTTAATTTAGTGAAGTAGATCCCGGATCAAGTCCGGGATGGGCTCAATTAACCTTCGGAAACAGAGGCTCAGATTTGACGATCTTCTCTGCCTCAAGATGCTGGCGGATTTTGTTGGCGGTATCCGGCATGATTGGCGACAGCTTCAGCGCCAAGTCGGCAAGCAGCGCCACCAAATTCCTAAGCAGTTCTCTAACCTTATCTGGTTCGGCTTTTACTAGCTCCCAAGGCTTGGCTTTATCAATGAGCGCGTCAGCCCAGGCCACAGCCTGCCAGGCCACTTCCAAGCCATGTGAAAAATCCAAATTATAAAACGCTTCTGTCACTTCCGTGAGATCCTTGGGGGATTTGACGGTTTCTATATCCCCGTCAAAAAATTTCTCCACCATATTGGTCACGCGACTAAACAAATTGCCCAAGCCATTGGCCAAATCGCCATTGTAACGAACCTTAAGCTTGTCCTCGCTGATGTCGCCGTCGTGCCCAAACGGCACTTCCCGCAACAGGAAATAGCGCACCGCGTCCGGCGTGTACTTCTGCGCCAGTTCCACCGGATCAATGACATTGCCTAGGGTCTTGCTCATCTTCTGGCCGCCAAAGGTAAAAAAACCATGGGCAAATACCGCCTTAGGCGGCTGCTCGCCAATAGCCAGAAGCAGAGCTGGCCAGATGATGCAGTGGAATTTGATAATATCTTTGCCGATGATGTGAAAATCCGCGGGCCAATAATGGTCAAATTTTTCACGGTCACTTTCATAGCCGATGGCGGAGCAATAATTAAACAATTCGTCCAGCCAGACGTAAATCGTCTGTTCCTTGTCCCACGGCAGGGGCATGGCGAATTTAGCCGTCCTTCGCGACACGGCAATGTCTTCCAGTCCTTGCTCGATAAAAGAAATCATTTCGTTTTTTCGAGCATGAGGCAAAATCCGAAATTCATCATTTTTGATTTTTTCCAGCAAAACCGGGCCGTATTCGGACAGCTTGAAAAACCAATTTTTTTCCTTGACCAGCTCCGGCTTGCGTTTATGCAAAGGGCACAAGCCATTGACCAGTTCCGATTCTTTTTTGAACGACTCGCAGCCTACGCAATACCAGCCTTCATACTCTCCTTCATATAGCTTGCCGGAATCTTTGAGCTTGGTAAAAAACAAATTCACGGCCTTCAAATGCCGCTCCTCGGTCGTGCGGATAAAGTCGTCAGGCGCAATGCCTAAAATATCCCAGGCCAGGGAAAATTTGGCCGCATTTTCATCCGCGAATTCTTGAGGTTTTTTTCCGGCTCTCTCGGCGCTTTCCGCGATCTTGCTGCCATGCTCCGCTGTGCCAGTCAAAAATAACACGTCTTCGCCTAAACTTCGGTGCAAACGCGCCAAAACATCCGCAGCCAGGGTGGAATAAGCCGACCCGATATGCGGCTTGTCATTGACGTAGTATATCGGCGTGGTGATATAAAACTTTTTGCGGTCTGAATCAGTCATAAGAAAAAGGCCATTTAGGCCCAATAATTATAGCATTTTTCCCCATCCCCGCGAAAGCGGGGATCTAAATTATAGATCCCGGATCGCCCTTCGTGGCGTCCGGGATGGTTTACTTACGTCTGCTCGACTTCGCCCTCCATCAAATCTGAAACAAACACGGAAATGCCGGCAATGACCGGCACGGCAATCACCGCGCCGATTATGCCGCCCAAACTGCCACCAATGAGGATGCCTAAAATGACGATCACGGGATTAAGACCGACACTTTTGCTCATAACCACGGGCACAACCACGTGGTTTTCCAGCTGCTGGATGATAATGTAGAGCACAATCACGGCCAAGGCCAGAGGCGGGTTTTGCAGGAAAGCAAAAAACGCGGCGGGAATCACGGAAATGAACGGGCCGATGTAGGGAATAATTTCCAACAGCCCGGCAATCAGGGCCAAAACCAAAGCAAATTCCACTTTCAATAAACTCAAGCCCAGGAAAGTCAGGCCGAAGATGACTAGCGACAGAATGAATTGCCCCAAAACCCAGGCCCCGATTTTGCGCTGGATCTGGTTGACCAGTTTCATGGCATAAGCCTGGTGCTTATACGGAGTCAGGTGCTTGATGAAATTTTTCATGCCACTCTCCTCCACGGTCAGATAAAACGAAACGGCCAAAACCGTGATCACGGAAATCAAGCCGCTGAACACGCTTTTGGTGGTCTCAAAGATCGTGCCGGAAATGCCGCCGGCCAGGGAGCGCAAATTATTCTGGATGGCTTCGCCTAAGCCGCCCAGCTGGTCTTTGTAAATCCCGATTTTGGAGACAAAATCCTCCTGGAAATCGCTTTCCGCGATGACCTTGAATTCCTCGGCAATGGGAGGAACCAGCAGGGACACGATCAAGCCTAGTAATCCCAGAAACAAGACGTAAACCAACAATACGCTTAAGGCTCGCGGCACTCTTTTCTTGTGCAAAAAATCCGCCAACGGATCAATAGCCGAGGCGATGATGATGGAAATGATGAAGAGTAAAACGATCTCGCGGATGGCAAACAAAAACCAAACCAAAAGCAGGACCAACAAAACTTTCAGGATGGAAACGGTTGAAATTTCAATGGAATGAGTGTCTCTGTCCATGAAATCAGTATAACGATTAAGCTGCAGCTTGTCGAGTTACTCCGCAATGTGGAGGTCCGTCCTCCACATTGTGTTAAACTATTCATCAAAGGTTAAATCAGCGACAAATGCCTTATCTGCTTTTCCGTATTTTTCTAAATACTTACGATACTGTTCCCTATCGTTGTTGAAAATACTTAGTACTAACCCAGGGTCTACGAGTACTTCCCTATCACCTCCCAGGTAGGTTGATAAACTAGAAAATAGCCAGGATAAAAATTTGGCAGGATTCCTGTGAATATACGCCGATAAAGGAATTAAGTATTCATCGTTATCTACTTCTTTAGACTTAAATTTGCCTTGAAATATCGCCCCAACTTGTTCATATTTTTTATTAAAATACACAGCGTAACTGGTTAAAAGCTTTTGTATCAGCTTCGAGATTGGCAATTTCGTTTCTTGCCGCACCATGAAATGGAAATGATTAGGCATAAGGCAATAAGCCAAAATTGTAAATGATCCTTTCGGTAAGGGCTTCAACCAGCGACTCTTGGCAGGTTGGAGATTTAATATTTCAGCCAAACGCTGTAAGAAAAATTTATAATCTTTCTCGTCGCGAAAAACAGTCATTTTATTATGACCGCGATTATATACATGATAGACTCCGCCCTCGAAAAATCGCTTATAATCTCGATATTGCATATGTGGAGGTCCGTCCTCCACAATTATAGTTTAGACGTAATATTGGGTCAACTCCGGTTATTCAACTTGCCCCTCTCCCGTTTCGGGTGAGGGCTCAGGAGCTTCTGTCTGCCCCGACTCTTCGGGCACCGAGGCGCCTTCTCCTCCGATTTCCCCTTCAGTGTTTTCGAAAACGTCAGAATTTTCCTCTCCTTCCAGCCCATCCGCTTCAGCGGGCTGGTTCGGGGTTACCTCTCCCGCGATCTTGCCTTCATCCAAGGATTCGGGTTCTCCTCCTCCCCCTTCTCCCACCCCCGCGGCAGAGCTTCCAGTGGAGAAAGCGGGAGTCTTATCCGAGGAATTAGCGGAGGGGGTGCTAAGCAACCCGTTATTCTGCATCAAATTTTTGAGTTGATCATAATTCACACAGAGATCTTTAATACAAATTTTTTCCTGTACTGTTAAACTGTTAGCAACCAAGTTGCCGTCCTCGCTGATACTCCACTTGCCGCTTATTCCGGCAATGGCTTTGACGTTAAGCGCGTTGATGCTGTTTCCTGTTTCCTG
>Ga0155569_118_pt1 | contig 20417 bp, 17 predicted proteins | sample RifCSPhighO2_12_FD_107226 | JGI IMG/M metagenome (GOLD analysis project Ga0155569, IMG submission 107226) | Candidatus Doudnabacteria bacterium RIFCSPHIGHO2_12_FULL_48_11
CGGGGTTTTTATGTTTAAGGCCTTACGTAGCTTAATGGGTTGACCCTGACGCCGTTTTTGATAATTTCGAAATGCAGGTGGATGCCCGTCGCTCCGCGAACGCGCCCGGTTCGTCCCTGTTTGGCGATGGTTTGCCCCTTCGCCACCGCGTCTCCAGCTTTCACGTACAGCTCAGAAGCGTGGCCATAGCGGGTTTTAAAGCCGTTGCCATGATTAACCACAATGGTATTGCCGTACCCAGTCTGCCAGCCGGACAATTCCACGAATCCGGCTTCGGAGGCGTAAATCGGGACCATCGTTGAGTTGGAGATATCCAATCCGGAGTGGCGGCGCAAGAATCCTTGGGTAATGGTGCGCACCGGTGTTGGCCAGAGGAAGCTGAGAGTGCCACCTGACAGATTTTGCGGAGCGTTTGCTTGAGAGAGTGCGATCCTACCGGCTTCCGACCTGACAAATTGCGAAGCGGGCTTGGGGCGGTTTGGCATATTGACTTGCATCGGGATAACTAAAATATCGCCGGCTAAAATATCATCGGGAAGTTCTATGTCATTGACATCAAGGATGTCATCTTCGGATACTTTGTATTTTGCGGCGATTTTTTCAAGCGTTTCTTCTTCCAAAACTTTATGGCTTACACCGGTAGTGGGCAGAACGGTCAACTTTTGGCCAGGGTGGAGAACTGAATTTTCGTCAAGTTTATTTTCCATCATGATTGTGGCCGGGGAGACGCCGAAACTGGAAGCGATTGAAATGATGTTGTCTCCCGGCACAACTTCATATACAGAACGACCGGCCCGGAGGAAGTTATCCGTGTCGGCCGGATTGGTTTTTACGATCACGTTTTCCTGGATTGTGGTCGGATTGTCAGAAGTGGAAGCGAGAATAACGTTGCTTTGAGCCGATACCGCGGGAACCCAATTTGTAGAGGGGACGATGGTGGTTGTGGCATCAGATTGGCTTAGCAGAGAAGTGTTAAGGGAGGGGTGAGTATAAAGGTATGAAAAAATCACGCTTTGGTCGTTCCCGGCCTTGGCGTGATTTATGAAGATGGTCAAAACAGTAAGCCCCAGCACCAAAAATTCCAGGCTGAAACGGTTGATATAATCAATAGGGGAAAGCGGCAAGATGACCTTGCTGTGCAGGGATTTGAAAGGGTGAATTGTGAATTTGCTGTTTGTTTTGAGGGTGTAGGCGAACTTTTTCAGATTCTGAGAGGCAGTAATATTGGCTCCTATTAACTTCGATCAACGGCTTGATTTAGAGATGATAGAGAGTGGAAAATCAGGGCGTTTTTCGGAGGTTATTTGCTAACTGGGACGGCAGAGAAGCACAAGGGCAATCTTACCAAAATCGGCCTTTTTGGTCAACACTTTTGGGGGTAGGATTGTGCATTAAGTCCGAAAAACCCCTAAATTAGGGCGTTATTTTATGTTTTATATCCACAGAAAGCCATGTAACACGTATCATGAATCACGTATCAAAAAAATCGGGCAATTTTGTTACGTGTTATGTGTTACGTGATACGTGAGTTATAATGCTTAAGCCATGAAAGATTTTTCGGCCCAATTGGGGCTCAATAAGCAACAACTTGCGGCTGTCAAGGCACCGTTGGGTCCGGTGCTGATTTTGGCCGGCGCTGGCAGCGGCAAAACCCGCTCGCTGACCATGCGCATTGTTTATCTCATCAAAAAAATGCGGTTTAAGCCTGAGGAAATTTTGGCTGTGACGTTCACCAACAAAGCCGCGGGGGAGATGAAGGAGCGGGTTGCCAGGCTTTTGAAAAAGCCTGGCAAAATTTCCAATTTCCAATTTCCAATTTCCAATATGCCGACCATGGGCACATTTCATTCCGTCGGGGCTCGGATTTTGCGCTCAGAAAGTCGGCAGGTTGGCTTAACTCCCAATTTTGTGATTTACGATGACGGGGATCAGGAAAGTTTGCTTAAGGATATTTTGATTAAGCTCAAGATTGATCCGACCAAGCTCAAGCCGCAAATGTTCGCCGCGATCATTGATCGCGCGAAAAATAATTTGATTGAGCCCGACGACCCGTCCGCCGAAGCCTTGGCGGAGGCGGATGACCGCTTCAACGATCTGGCCCGGGAGGTCTATGGGGAATACCAGCTGCAACTGAATAAAAACAATGCCGCAGACTTCGGCGACCTGATCATGCTGCCGGTAAAGATTTTTCAGGCCTATCCTGAGGTTTTAAAAAAATACCAGGACAAGTGGAGCTACGTCCTGGTAGACGAATACCAGGACGTCAATCACGCCCAGTATATTTTCGCCAAATTACTGTCGGTTAAACACAAAAATATTTTCGTGGTTGGGGATGACGCCCAGGCGATTTACGGATTTCGCGGCGCGAATATGCAGAATATCCTCGATTTTGAAGACGATTACCACAATGCCAAGGTCATCCGGTTGGAACAGAATTACCGCTCCACAGCGCCCATCCTGGCGGTGGCAGAAAAAGTCATAGCCTTGTCAGCTGCTCAGCACAAGAAACAGCTTTGGACTGAAAATACCGGGGGGCAGCTGCCCACGCTTTATGCCGCGTCGGATGAGATGGCTGAGGCCTGGTTCGTGGCGAAGAAAATTATCGAGCTGCAGGACGAGAACTCCCCCGGCGCTGGAGCGCCACCCCCTCTTTACCAAAGAGGGGGTAAAACAGCATTAGGCCAAGCGGGGGAGTTGTCTTACGAGCCAGAAGAGAATTCTGATGAGGGCATCCTCTCCCGCATCATGAGGAATGCCCGCGCGAAAATTTTGCCCAAGCTCAAAAATCGCAAAGGGCTAAATAATATCGCCGTGCTTTACCGCACCCATGCCCAGTCGCGGGCCTTGGAAGAGCAGTTGATCGAAGCGAGCATCCCATACCAGATTGTCGGCGGCTTGAAATTTTATGAGCGCAAAGAAATCAAGGATGTTCTAAGCTACATGAGACTGTTGATTAATCCATTTGACTTGATAAGCCTCAAAAGAGTCATCAATGTCCCGCCGCGGGGCATCGGGCCAGCAACGTTTGATATTTTAAAAAATGCTTTACTGGAAGAGCGTCATCCGTTTGGCGTCGGCGCCGCGCGTATCGGTAAGCGGCAAACGGCAAGCGATTGGGTGCCGCTCAACGCTAACCGTAAGACGATGCGCGCTGCGCTGCCGAATAACGATAAACTACAGAGCTTTTTCCAGATGCTCGAATCCATTGCCAACACGCCGGAAGAAGCCAGTCTCCTTGATGTCATGCGCCTGGTCTTGCGGCAGACCGGCTACGAAGCATTTTTGCGCGACGGTACGGAAGAAGGCGAGACGCGTTTCGAAAATGTCCAGGAACTATTCAACGTTGCGGGTGCGTTTTCCAAGTTTCCCTGGCGGGAGGGACTGGGCAATTTCCTGGAAGAAATCGCGCTTATGACATCGGTTGACGAGCATGATCCCACTTCTGATAAAGTCACGCTTATGACCCTGCACCAGGCCAAGGGCCTGGAATTTGACACGGTTTTTTTAATCGGCCTGGAAGAAGGCTTATTGCCGCATGCCCGCTCGCTTATGGAAAAAAAAGATATCAGCGAAGAGATTCGCTTGGCTTACGTGGGCATAACTCGGGCCAAACAAAAGCTGTTTTTAGTCTATGCGCAATCGAGGAAGCAGTATGGCTTGCGAAATATGAGCGTCAAATCAAGGATTCTTAAGGCGATACCGGAGGAACTTTTGGATATATATGAACCAGAGTGATAATTTTCAATGATCAATTAATTTTCAAGCTTATTGTTCAATTGAAAATTGGCAAATTGACCATTAATTGCAAAATTGTAAATTCGTAAATTGATAATTATCCATGAACAACCTCACCGACCCCAACTATCTCAAATCCTTCCTAAAACGATCCGGCTTAAAACCACGGCATTACCTCGGCCAGAATTTTTTGGTTGACGAATCTGTTCTTGCTAAAATTGTTACAACCGCCCAGCTTAAGAAATCTGATACTGTTCTGGAAGTCGGGCCGGGTATCGGGACCTTGACGGTGGAACTTCTCAAGCGGGCGGGTAAAGTTATTGCGGTTGAAAAGGATGAGAGGATGATGCAGGTATTGCGGGGTACGTTTGGCGGCAGCGCAGCGGGTATCGGTGAGCGTCTAGCGTTAAGCGGGCGCACAACGCCGCCGAATGACGATACGCGTAGCGCCGACGATCAACGATTAACGGTTATCCATCAGGATATTCTGAAATTTAATCTCGGCCAATACATCCAAGGCCCCTATAAAGTCGTGGCCAACATCCCTTATTATCTGACCTCGCATCTCATCCGGTATTTTTTGGGACAAAAAAATAAACCACGGCTGCTGGTGCTCATGGTCCAGAAAGAGGTGGGGGAGCGGGTTGTCGCCAAGCCCGGCAAATTGTCCATTCTGGGCATTTCGGTCCAGGCATTTGCTGACGCGGAAATTGTGCAGAGGCGATCGATCAGTCCATCCCCGAGGCGAGGAATTCTCCCTCCCGCCCATCCCCGACATTGGATTAGGCGAGTAGACGGGGATGGTTTTGGGAACGAACAATTGCCCTTCATAGTTCCCAAAACCAGCTTTTGGCCGCAACCCGAGGTTGATTCCGTGATTATAAAAATCACGCCAAAAGAAAAGTATCCGGAAATCGCGGATCATAAATTATTTTTCAGCATTGTCAAACAAGCCTTTGCCGGAAAAAGAAAACAGATCAAAAATACGATTCGAAATTCCGAAGCGCTGAAGGCCGCCGGCATTGATCCCAAGGCGCGCCCGCAGGATTTATCTATCGAAGACTGGATTAAGCTATATCAAGCTATCAGGCTTTGACAAGTTTTTGCGGCGGGTTTAAAATTATCTGGCTATGTGGATTACAAAATGTGATACTTGCAAGAAAGAAATCAAAGACACTAAGGCCATGATTAAAATTGGCTATGGCGGTTATTTGGCTACGAAAGAACTTTGCTTTAATTGCGGCAAGAAACTGCTGAGCAAACTTGGCCAGAAAGAAATAATTAGACAGCAATAATATGCTTACAGACGAGGATATTGTAAAAATTGTTAAAGCTGTAACAAAAGCCGAAGTGGAGCTTTTTCCTTCAAAAGCTGATTTTGAAGATTTGCGGAAAGATTTCAGGAGCCTGCAAACGTCAGTGGATAATTATTCTAAGAAAACTGATGATTATCATTTAGAGCTCGCAGTGTATAAGCATAAAGTCAATCAGTTGGAAGCATGGGTGAAAGAGGCGGCTAAAAAGTTGGGTCTTAGTTATAATCAATAGTTAAAAGTTAGAAGTTTCAGACGCGGGCTTTACAAGGCCCGCGTTTTCTGCTATAATATATATAGAGTAATGGAAACTATTGGTAGGTTTTAGCATAAAGCCTCAAAATTAAGGCTTGAAACAAAAAATAAAAAGCGATCCGAATATGACGAATTGACACACGAATGCCCCGAATCTATTCGTGGCATTCGGATGCATCATTCGTGGATTCGTATCGCAGAAACAAAAATGGCAGAAAAACTCCATGAGTTGCTTACTTTGAAGCAGGTGGCTCATTTATTGCATGTCCACGCCAATACCCTCCGGAATTGGGAAAGAGAAGGGCTGATTGAAGCTGTCCGCTTGGGCCCGCGGGGCGACCGGCGATACAAAAAACAAATTATCCATAAAATCCTAAACCAAACATGAGATACAAGAATCATTACGGAACTTTTGCCGCCAAACAGCCTTGGCGTTTTAAGCCTAAGCTTCTTGCCCTTGCCGCTCTGGCCGCGACTTTGGTTTTTGCCGCCGCATTCGTCTTGTTTAAGCAAGACCCCAAGGAAGAACAACTGGCTGTTTCGGATTCTGGCTCATCGGCAGCCTCGGCAATTCCCGGCTGGTGGTATTCGGATTATTTTGGCGCCAGCACCTGCGACGGCGGCTCTTGCGCTCCCGAGGCCGATCCGGACGAGGACAAGCTCACCAACGAGCAGGAATATTTTTATCATTCCAATCCGCTGACGCCCGACTCCAACCAAAACGGCGCCACTGACGGAGCGGATGTCGCGGCCGGCTTTGATCCTTCCCGGCCCGGCCAAGTAACGTTTGAGGAGTTGGAATCCGAGGAAAATATTTTAGGCGAGAGCATTGTCTTTGACTCGGACATCGCGGCGATGGTGGCGGAGGACCAGGACATCAGCCGGGTCAATTTCAACCAGTTTCTGCCCGGCGACGCCGAACTCAAAGTTGATTACGCCACTGAAGGCCTGGTTTACAAAAACTATACCGATGAGCTGCGGGACAAGACCGGCAAATATTTCGCGAGAAAAGACATGGATGAGGTTGCCGCGGCCTTGCAGTTCGCCGAGGGATTTGAGCTTGACCAGTTCAAGGAAAAATCACGGCTGCTCGCTTCCGAGCTTAAGTCCATGAGCGTTCCCTATAAGTTTTTATCTTTTCATAAATATACGATTGCGTTTTATAAGCTGTTCGCCGAAGTTATGCCCGGGCCGGAACCAGGGCAGGAAGACGCCTGGTATGACCGGGCTCAGGCATTCCTGGTCGTGCAGCAGAAACTGGCTTTTGAAAATGAATTATTAAAGCGCGAATTTGGCCTATAACCTTATGGATATCCAGAGGTAATGTTAAATTTCCAATGACTAATTTCCAATAAAATGACAAATGGGCAAAATTCAAATGCCAAAATTTATGACCTGGAAGAAAGAACTGGAGTATTTGGCGAAGAAACAATCCGGTTTGCCAAGAAAATTCCACAGACAGTCATAACCAGGCCGATTATAGAGCAGTTTGTGAAATCAGGAACCAGTATCGGGGCCAATTACTGCGAAGCCGATTGCGCCGAAACCAAGAAGGATTTCGAGCATAAAATCGGCATTTGCAAAAAAGAATCCAAAGAAACCAAGCATTGGTTGAGAATGATTATTGTGGCGACTCCGGAGTTAAAAGATGAAGCCATTAAGCTACAGAAAGAAGTAAACGAATTAGTTTTAATTTTTTCAGCGATAGTGAATAAATCAAAAGCAAAAATCAAGGAATTTTAACATTTAAGCATTTAACATTTGAAATTTTATTTGTCATTGGAAATTGGAATTTTGTCATTTCAATACTATGAACTCTCGAAAAAACAAAACTAGACCTTTCGCCATATTTATCGTCAGCATTTTTCTGGCCGGCCAGATTCTGTTGCCCATGGCCGCCATGCTTTACCCCAAACCGGCTAAGGCTTTTTTGGGCCTGGGGGATTTTACCTTCACCACCGAAACCTGGAATCTATATGATATTGCCAAGGATATTGGCCTCGGGGCGCTTAAGCGTATTTCCCTCAATTTTGCCAACCAGTACCTCACCCGCTTTGCCGAAAAGGTTTTGGATAAGTACCGCATCAGAAATTACCTCTACTACGGCCAGTCGCTGGCTAATTACTACCTCCACCAGTACATCCGCGAAAAAATCACTGACCCCGACCTCCGGGGCATCTACACCCTGCTTGAGACTGACATGCTCTCCCGCATGCAGGTCACCACTGTCACGCCCCAGGGCCAAAGGCAGCGCCAGGCTCTGCTGAAGGCGCTGGACCAGAAGATCAACAAGTATTACATTGAGGCCGGCGGCATTTCTTCTTCCCTGATTTATAACCCGCCGCCCGAGCTGTCCAACATTGATTATTACGCCGCGGCTCAAAGCTACTGGCTCTCGCCGCCGGAAGTTACGGCCCAGAGCTTTGCCGCTTACTTTGAGCAGATGCAGGCCGCCTCTCGCGCTGCCGCTGACCAGGAAATCGCCCAGGGCAAGGGCAACAAATCCGGCCGCGGCTGCAATCCGCTGGCGCAGCAAAGCCTTGCCCCGGCCAGTAAATTTTTGGCCGCCTCCGGCCTGGTCAGGGTTGCTTCAGCCCAGGAACTGCCTTCCACCCCCATAGTCCCGCCCGGCACCACTGTGCCCCTGCCAGCTGTGCCGCCGTCCAACCCTCAGCCGTCGGCTGCCACCAGCCCGTCCACGGCCGCTTGTATTATTTCCGCCATTCAGAATCCCGGCTCTTTCATCGAGGGGCTCACGGCCTCGGCCTTTGACCGCATCTTTGCCAATAACTATAACCCTGACTCGGTCTCCAGCCAGATCGGTTCCCTTCTGGGCAACTTTATCTTCCGTAAGCTCAATCTGGACAAGTCCAATGACTCCGGGGTGCTGTCCGAATACCCCGGCACCGCTTATGCGGCCGATTCCGGCGCTTCGCTTTCGTCCCTAAATAAAATTGACTCTGACGGCGATGGCTTCCCCGAAGGCATTGATTATAACCTGGACGGCAAGCCGGACAACTGCTTCCACGGCGGAGTCGCGCCTAACTGCGTCAATTCCAGCGCTGTCACGTCCTCGGCTTACTTTACCCCCTTATGCATAGGCATGGAAACGGCTGTGGCGGAACTGAAGGACTTTGCCGCGTTCTTGAGCAATCACGCTGATCAGTTGGAAGGCGGGGCGGCGCTTAAGGGCATATTCATAGGCACCATTTGGGATCGGCCTGGGCCTATTGTCGTGCCGGAAAGATCCAGCGGCACCACAGACAATTTCATTATGAAGGCCGACGCCAACCTCTGGAACAATCGCGCCATCTTGGTGCAAAACCAGATTCAGAATTTTTTAGGCGCAGTCCGAGATTATCGCAACCCCAAATTTGACGATTTGGAAATTTCGGTCAACCGCTATGCCTCATTTATGGAGCGGACCATTGCCTCTTTGGCCAAAGATGGGGATTTGGATCTGGCTAGGCGCGGCAGCGGCGGCGGAGGCCTGGAAAACCTCATGAAGAACACGGCCAATATCACGCAGTATCTGGCCCGTTTCCAAAAAGAGCTGGGCCGCTGCGACCGGCCCAATGTGGATGCGGCAGCGCAGGTTCCCTTGCCGGACATTACCGATGTTGAGGGAACAGAGAGCGAATGCGCCCAGCCTTACAGCTTTATCCTGGCTGAAGACGGCCAGCCGCCGCGCTATCAGGCCGCGGTTATCGAAGCCAACCGGCAGGCGATTGCGGAAAATCCGCCCTTGGCTGATTCCGACCGCTCGGACGAAGGGGCCGGGGAGCAGCTTTTGGAAATTGTCGCGGAGAAACTGCGGGCGCAGGGCTATGTCGCTGGCTGGGCCACCAACTGCAACAACAATGACCACCCGGATGAAAATCTGATGGTTTACCGCGGCGCCACCGCGACTTACGGGGAATTTTTCAGCCTCTACCGGGTGGAAGCGGGCATTACTTATCAGCAGGCGGCGGAAAGGCGAGGCTACGCCCTGCATGTCGGCTTTGGCTCCGTCAATATGTGCAAAGGATGCCGGTAGGTGAATTTCAGATATTGACTTAGCCTAACCCTCGGAAGATATTAAGATATTTACTCGGCCTGATTCTTGAAAGGATATTAGGATATTCGTGGAAATAAAAAGAAATCATATTCCGGTAAAAGACCTTGATCTTTATAGAACAGCTCGGGATCTCTCTGACATTGGCTGGGAGATTTATGAACCAATGGATTGGCAGACAAAGAAAATCCTCGGAGACCAATTTATTTCTGCGACAGATTCGTTTGGTGCTAATTTCGTGGAGGGGTATAGCAGGTTTCATTATCTCGATAAGATCAAGTTCTGTTACAACAGCCGCGCATCTCTTTCTGAGGCCCGCGACTGGTGGCTGGAACTTCTGTTGAAACGAAAAAAGATTGATCAGAAAATTTATACTCGTTATTTAACAGTCGCCCAACCCGCTTCACTTAAGCTTCAGAATTTTATCAATGCAGTTTATAAGGCAAAGAATGACGATAAGTAATATCCCAATATCTTAATATCCCTTTGAGAACTAAGTAAAGTCAGTATCTATCTTATGCGTTTGGTAAAGCCAATATCCCAATATCTCCCGCCTTCTCTGAAGCTACGGCGGGCAGGCAATATCCCAATATCGGTTTTGATATTGATTTTGATTTTGCTCGGATCCCTTGGCCCGGCCGATTTTGCTTTGGGGCAAGTCCAGAGCGGCACCTGCAGCATTCCGGCCTACAACAATGACCGGGAAGCCTGCGAAACCGCGGGCGGGACGTTTACTGCCGCGCCGGCAAGCCCTGTGGTACCATCCACTCCGGTTTCTTTCGACAAGCTGATCCGGGATAAAAATGAATGGCTTGAGGCGAATCGAGATCAGGCCAAATGCTCGGCTCTGGCGACAAAAATTCGAGAATATACTAAAAACGATTTAATTAAATATACCTTGGTTTTCAAGCAGTTTAGCTCTGAGTCATTCTTTGGGCCGGGTGACTACTCAAAATGTCAGCTGTATCCGTATACTTTAGACGCCGTGGGAAACAGGGTGGTTGAAGATAAAGCGCAAACGCCGGAAGTCAAAAACATCGAAACAATAGCCCGGGTTTATATCTCAAGGCTTGGCACTGACAATTTTGGCACCTCGCTTCCTCCTAATTTTTTCACCAAATATTCCGGCTATGATCCCAATGCCGACATCGGCGGTAAGGGATTTTGGAGCGGGCTATTCGGCGGTATTTCACAAATCTTAGGCTGGCTGATTGAGCTGATTACCGGCGCAATCTTGGCTTTAACCGCCATGGCTGGCGAGATCCTGGTATTTACCATAAAAAATATCAAAGCCCCTCAGCCGCCGATTGTCAAAGAGGGTTGGGTGATTATCAGGGATCTGATGAACATGATTTTCGTGCTGGCCATGATCGTCATGTCCCTGGCAACTATCCTGCGAGTGGAGGCCTATAATTACAAAAAACTGCTGACCAAGCTCATCATCATGGCGCTGTTGATCAATTTTAGCAGAGTCATCGCCGAAACTCTGATTAATGTCTCAAATATGGTAGTGGACATCTTTGCCCAGGGAGCCAATTGGGGCGCTTGGGGCGAGTCTATGTATAATATTCTCGGATCCGGCAAGCAGGGCAATTTCTTGCAGCAGTTTGCGAACGCGAGCGGGGTCGAGCCGTTGGGTATGGCGATTTCTAAATTGGTTTTGGCGCTGGTCATGCTCACAAGTTTTTTGGCAATCGCCGGCCTGCTGGTTATAAGGATGGTTGGGCTTTGGGTATTGGTGATTTTGTCTCCAGTGGCTTATGCTTTGAATATTCTGCCGGCCACAGCGACTTACGCCAAGAAATGGTGGGAAACATTCGTCAAATATCTAATCTGGGCCCCGGTAGCCGTGTTCTTCTTGCGCCTGGGCGAAAAGATGATCAAAGACAGCGGCCAGGTCGGAGCTTATACTGGTTATTCCGGGACTTTTCAGTTTATTATCATAGCCGGCCTGATGTGGGCCGCAGTCCTGGTCGCCAAACAGGCCGGCATGGTGGGCAGCGAAGCCATAATCAAAGCGGCGCAAGGGGTTGGGTTTGGTCTGCCGAAGTGGGGAGCTAAGCAGGGTGTGGGCGCCATTGGCCGCGCTTATTCCAAATATACTAGCCGTAAGATGGACGCCGCGGAAAGGGCTGAAAAATCAGGAGGGTCGAGAGGCTGGACGAGATTTTGGAAGACTGCCCAGTTTGCCAATTTGCGCGTAGCCAAACAGGCGTTTGATGAGCGGGCCAAGGAAAAGGAAGAAGAGGCATACAAGCCGGCAGTGGGCCAGGTACGTGACAGCATCAACCGGGTTATTCCCACTGAATGGCATGGCTGGAAAGATTTGATAACCGGCAAAGGTGGTCTGCACTTAGGCCAGAAAACTCATTATGGACGCATCGGTCAGCGGCAGATGATCCGGCACAAGATGAAGGAATGGGAAGAGGCTGATCTTTCCGAAGAAGAGAAAGTGGAAGCTTATCGGAATGCGCATCACGTAGAAGACAAAGAAGCCCTGCGCACTATTCTTGGGTTAGGCCGCCACGAAGACGGTGCGGCAATTTTGGCGGCATTGGCTGATCAGGAAGCGGAAACAGATAAACGGGCTGCTAAATATGAGAAAGAAGGAATGAGCAGGAGTAATGCCAGGTTGCAGGCAAAAGCGGAAGTTCAAGAGTTGGTGAACAAAGGAAAGATGGCAAAAGCTGAATATGATTCCGTAGATCAACTGGATGAGATCAGTGAAAGCTTAGGGAACTTAAGTCCTGAGCAAAAAGGGGCGGTTATGGCTCACCAAGATGAAATTGGAGAAGCGGAACAGAAGCTTCGGATGATAGGCAACGCTGTCTTTGAATTTGATAAAAACTTTAGGATGGCGAATGATTTTTCAGGATTTGAGAAGATGCAGAGGCAGCGAGGCACAAATGACATGTTGCAGGAATTGTACAGCAACGGCATTTTTCACACACAAGAAGGCGATATCGAGAAGAGAAAGGTTAAGATTAAAAACGAAAAAGGAGAAGAAGTCGAAGTAGAGCAGGAAGTCTTCAAGCAGATTCGCTTCAAATCCCTGGATAAAGATGGCAAGGAAGTGGAACATGTCATCAAGGATTATGGAGATTTACAGAAAGCCATTGGAGATACTCAGCACGCTTCCAAGAAATCAGAAGGGAATTTGAAGTACGAGCTGACCGGCGCTCGACAACAGATTTCTGCCCAGAAGCGCGTGGAGCGCGGGAACACAGAATCTTGGGGCCGCGCGGAAGAGCCGGCAGCCTATATGGTTCAGGATGCGAGTGGTAATTTTACTGAATTTACCTCAAAGGGTCGCAGGGCATTCAAGATGATTAACCCTGCACGTGTTAACTCATTCAAGAAGTCCAGGCAATTGCAGGGTCGTGTCATTAAAATGGTCGGGCTTTATAAGGATGAAATGACAGGGAGAGTGGAGTTAAAGCGCCCTGAAATCATGGCTGAAGCGTTTAAATTAAACGCAGATATGGCTTCTGCGATTATTGAAAAGGCGGATTTTGACCAGGGACAAGCAGATGAAGTGATTGCAAAGCTGAAAGGTATGCTGCCGACAGAAGCGGAATTTGAGACATCTGAAACGCGAGAAGGTGCAGTAAAAGTCTTAGTGCATATGCATGGCAAGTCAAAAAAGTCATCTGGTGGAGGCCCAGACGCTGAGAAAGGCCCGACCAAAATTAAAGGCGAGGATGGACAGAATATGAGATCACCAGATAAATTAGCCAGTTAATTTATGGATCGCATTATAATAGTTGAAGAAAATTTTAAGGATATTGATCCAAATTTGCTTTTGGATCCCAAGCGCTACCCGGAGGTCGAAGACATGGTTGTCAGCATTTCGGCGGCCGCTGACTTTGGCTATGCCAGAGAATACGTCAAGCTCATGGCAGATAAGCTGACTGTCTTGGCGGAAAAAATTCCTTCAGATTTGGCCGGGAAGTATTTGCGGTTGCTGAAAGCCTTGCGATTGTTCAGTATCGCCGATGTCTCGGATGGCGAAAAAGAGAAGTTTTTCCGCGAGCACGTCGCGGACAGCATGCTTTTGGAATTCGTAGACGTGCCATACTGGATTGAGTTAGTGATGAAAATGTATTATCCTTCAAGCGATCTCGTGGAGCAGGAGCGCAAGATTTATTTGCGGGGCCTAGAATCCAATGTCCAGCTTCTGGGAAAGGAAGACCTGGCCGCAGGCCATGAACGCAAGCATCCCACAGTCGGCAACTGGCTTTCTGATTATCGAGCTTTTGTGAATTTGGCTGCTGCCAAAACCAGGCGAGGAGCTTTGGAGGAATTAACTTATATCAACCAATCGCCAAATGTCAAGAAACTGGGAGCCAATGAGCGGCTGGTTTTGCAAAAATTGATCAAGCTCTATGACTGGCTCAGCTCTGAGCGGTTTCAATATGATTTCTCCCTGCCAGAACAGCAACCTGAGGAAGAGCTGATGCTTCCTGGCGATCAGCATGATTTGATCCCGAAAGATTTAGCGGACTTCGTAAATACCAGGATTGCCGCCCGACCTAGGCCAGCGGCTGTCAAGCTCCCGTTAGTGCCTCTACCCCTACACCCGCAGCCGTTTCCAGTTGCGCCTCAAAAGTTGGCGGATTTGATCAAGCCTGCGCCTCCCAAGCCCATTGTCCCTATTAAGCCTATTCCTCCGGTACCTCCGCCGCCTCCAGGCCTGAGCATTGATAGGCTGAAGCAGGAGATAGCGCAGCAGAAGCAGGATCACTTAGCGCGTAACACGTACCACGTAACAACTCCAAAATTATCGCCGCAGGAGATCAGGCGCGAGGTGGAAACGAAAGAATTGCCCAGTCACGTAGAAAAACCGGTGCTATCAGTTGTTCAAGGAAAGAACTCCCCCCAACCCCCTCTTTATCAAAGAGGGGGTGGAACTGCGTCCGGCAAAGCGGGGGAGTTGTCGCATAGCGCAACAGGTGAAATCAAATATCTTGACGACCTCAAGAAAATTGATGTGAAATATCTGCGTCAAGGCCAGCTCGCGGCGCAAATTTCAAACCTCAAAACTCAAATCTCTCATTTGGCCTTGGCCAACCATTTGTACCCGCATGAGGTTATTGCGGTATTTGAACAAAGCCCGCTGTTTCGGGCTTATTTGGCGCACGGCAGCGCCAAGGTCACCGGCAGCGGCAATGCAGGGGACTTGTCTCAGGCTGAATTCGAAGCCGTGGCAGACCTCAAGCGGGAACTCGAGAAAATGTAGGGTTTGGATGCGAGATCGAAAAGAGGTACCTAAAACAGCCATGCCTTTTTTAGGTACCAATCTTTTTCATTAGAAAAAACATCGGACTTCAAAAGTCTATAAAAGGCTGTTTAGTAAGCCTTTTTCTGTTTCCCGAACCGGTACCTAATTGCGCCATGCCTTTTTTAGGTGCTAAAATATAGTCACTTGATTATGCCAAATATTGGACCCAATCGTAAGGCTTTGATTATGAAAGTTATTATCGCCGCCTTGGCAATCGCCGGAGTGGTGACGATTGCCGTGGTTGCGCCGGCTCTGCCGGCCGCTTTGGGTGCGGTATTTAGCATGTCCGGCCGGTACAGCCACAAGCAAATAAAGAGGTCGCTTGCCAAGCTCAAAAAAGACGGGCTGATCTCAATCGCGTATGAGGGAAAGCGCATGGTCATCAAGCTGACTAAAAACGGCAAGCAAAAAGCGCTCAAATATCAATTGGACGAGATGCAAATCAAGCCTCAAAAGCGCTGGGATAGGAAATTCAGGCTGGTGATTTTTGATATTCCCAAACAATACAAGCAAAATAGCACAATGTTTGCCAAGAAGCTTAAAGACATGGGCTTTGCGCTGCTGCAGAAAAGCGTGTGGGTCTGCCCTTATCCGTGCGAAGATGAGATAGATTTCCTCAAAGAAGTCTATTTAATCCGCCCTTATGTCCGCCTGGCAACGGTTGAGAAGCTTGACATCCAGTATGATCTGATCAATAAATTTAAGCTGAAGGTTTAGGAAAAGTAGAGGTACCTAAAATAGCCATGCCTTTTTTAGGTATCCCATGTTCTAAAATTAAGCTATTAGCAATTTGTGAAGTTAATAAAGTTGCTTCGGAAATTCAGGCGCGTTGTATCCTCCTATGAACCATTGGTTGAGATTTTAATTTCGCAAAAAAAGCTTATCGGCAACCTGCGGTATTATCAGCAGCTGTATCCCGAAGTTTCCGTGGCTCCGGTTTTGAAAAGCAATGCTTACGGCCATGGGCTGGTTGAGGTTGCGGAAATTTTGGACAAGGAAAATTTGCCGTTTTTTTGCGTTGATTCGCTGTATGAAGCCCTGCTTTTGAGAAAACTCGGCATAAGGACAAAAATTTTAGTTATCGGTTACACCTCGCCAAGCAATATCAATGCCGGCAAGCAAAAAGACTTCTCATTTGCCATCACGAGTTTGAGCCACCTTCAAGATTTGGCCCAGAATCTCAAAAATCCGACTGAGTTCCATCTGAAGATAGACACCGGCATGCATCGCCAGGGTATCACGATGCGAGAATTGCCGGAGGCCGCATTAATCATCAAATCTTCCGGAAAAATAAATTTGGCGGGAATTTATTCGCATCTCTCAGATGCCGCGGACGAGGCATTTACTCGGCAACAAATCGTTCATTGGAACAAAGCTGTCGCTGATTTGAGGAAAGATTTTCCGGAATTGCGGTTTTTTCACCTCAGTGCAACTTCGGGTGTTCGTTTTTCAAAAGAAATTTCCGCCAACGCCATCAGGATCGGGCTTGGGCTGTATTTGGCCAATCCGGTGCTCTGCTTGCGTTCAATTGTCACCTCGGTTAAAAATGTTGACAAAGGCGAATTTGTGGGCTATGACCGGACTCTTCAGGCGGTCCAACCCATGAAAATTGCCACGGTGCCGGTTGGATATTTTGAAGGCGTGGATTTGAGATTGTCGAATCGCGGATATTTCAAAGTCAACGATATATTTTGCCCGATCGCCGGCAGGGTCAGCATGAATATTACCACAATTGATGCCTCATCAATTTCTAGCATTAAAGCAGGGGAGACCGTCACAGTCATAAGCAATCAGCCTGAAGACCTGAATTCAGCTGAAAATATCGCCAAAATTTGCGGCACGATCCCTTATGAAATTTTGATTCATATTCCTTCCTATCTTCGTCGAACTGTGGTATAATAAACAAGAAGAATTATCTATTTCTTGAAACAAAAAGCATGCAATTTGCGATACCTCAATTTACGGATATCGAAGACAAGCTGATCGGCCCCCTGACGCTTAAGCAGTTCCTGGCTCTTTTGGCTACGGGTGGGGTGGCGCTCATGTTTTGGTCCTTGTTTGGCTTTGGCATTATCTTCTTTTTGTTCGCATTGCCGACGACGTTGACAGGCGTCATGGTCACGTTTGCCAAATTCAACGGCCGGCCGTTTTTTCTCTACGTCGGGCCGCTGATGGCGTATATGTCCCAGCCGAAAACCATGATTTATCGGCGGGAAGGCGTACCCGTCACTTTTATGAAAAAAGTGGCGGAAATGCCAAAATCCAAAATCCAAAATCCAAAATCCGAATCCTCGGAAAGCCGTTTGAGCAAATTGGCTTATTTGCTTGACCAGAAGGCGCACGAAGAAGAAGAGCTTATTGAACACGTAACACGTACCCCGTAACACGTAACAACATGGACGAGAAGTATCATGAAAAATTAAAGAGAATCATGGATGAATATGTGCATCTAATTTATAAGTTGACCAAAACATTCCCCAAAGACGAATTGTTTGGCGTTGTATCGCAATTACGCCGAGCAGCATTGTCCGTGATTTTAAACTACATCGAGGGTTATGCTCGCCTGAAAAACAAGATTAATATTAACTTTCTAGAAATATCTTACGGTTCGTTGCAAGAGTCAAAATATCTGGTCCAATTTTCTTTCGCCGAAGGCTATTTATTAGAAAATGACTTCAGGCGGGCCGATATACTCGCCAGTGAAATTGGAGCCATGCTCTGGGCTACGCTAAATAACAAAAGGTCTGATACGTGATATGTGTTACGTGATACGTGAAAATAAAGCCTAATCTATGAAACTTGAAATGCAATCGAGTCAGATGTCCGGGAGCAAGCCGCCTGCCTCCACGCAGGCTCTGCTTGATATCGCCGAAATCAAAGAGAGCACGATTGTCATGAAGGATGGGAGCCTGCGGGCGATAATCGTGGTATCTTCCACCAACTTTTCGCTCAAAAGCGGGGAGGAGCAGAATGCGCTGATCAGCAGTTACCAGAGTTTTTTGAATAGCCTGAGTTTTTCCATCCAAATCGTCATGCAGTCCCGCAAGCTTGATATTCATTCATACCTGGACAAACTGCGGGCCGTGATGGCCGAGCAGACCAACGATCTTTTGCGCATGCAGACGGAAGAATACATCGAATACATTTCCAAGCTCATCGAATTCGCTTCAATCATGAACAAGACTTTTTACGTAATTGTGCCGTACACTTCCGGGGCCGCTTTGGTCAGGGAAGGATTTTTGTCCAAGCTTGGAAAAATTTTCAACCCGGTCAACAAGATTTCAGCCAAAGAAACTGAGTTTGAGCGGTCTCGCGAACTTTTGTATCAGCGCGTCAACCAAATCAACGGCAACCTAAATGGCATGGGGCTTAAAAGCATCGTGCTTGCCACTGAGGAACTGATCGAGCTCCTCTACAACAGCTACAACCCCTCAGCCGGCTCACAGATCAAAATCAGCCATCTGGAAGATTTGGACATAGCGGAGGCTTCACAATGATTAAACTCCCGGGAATCACCAATCCGCCCAGCCCCAAGGAAGAACTGGAAAAGAAAATTCTCGCGGCTGAGCGCGAATACAAACAAGGGCTCACCAGTTTGCGCGATTTAATCGCCCCCTCGGCTTTTGTTGTGTCTCCGAATCAAGCCGACGTCTCCGGCAAGCTGACGCGCTCTTTTTTCGTCATTTCTTACCCGCGCTTCATCTCGGTCAATTGGCTTTCTCCCTTGATCAGTTTGGACCAGCAAATGGACATGGCCATGTTTATCTACCCGATTGACACGGAAGATATCATGAAGAAACTGCGGAATAAAGTCGGTCAGCTGCAGTCCACCATGGCCATGAACCAAGAACGGGGACAAGTGCGCGACCCGATGCTCGAGACGGCTTATCAGGACGTCGAGGCTTTGCGCGATCGGCTGCAGCAGGGGACCGAGCGCTACTTTAGGTTTTCGATTTATTTCACGGTTTACGCCGACAGCCAAAAAGAGCTGGATGAGATTTCCGCCACCATGGAGTCAATCTTGGGCTCCAAGCTCATCATCGCCAAGCCCGCAGTTTTGCAGATGGAGCAAGGGTTCAATTCGACCCTGCCTTTGGGCAATGACGAGCTGGCCATAGCTTCCAACATGAACACCGAGCCTTTGAGCACGACTTTCCCGTTTGTGTCCTCAGAGCTGACGAGCAACGACGGTATCCTCTACGGGATTAATCGGCACAACAACAGTCTCATTTTGTTTGACCGTTTTCAAATGGAAAATGCCAATTCCGTCTGTTTTGCCAAATCCGGCGCCGGCAAAAGCTATGCCGTGAAATTGGAGATCCTCCGTTCATTAATGCTGGGCACAGACGTCATTGTCATTGACCCGGAAAATGAATACAAGCATTTGTCGGATGCGGTCGGCGGTTCTTTCCTAAACATCTCGCTCAATTCCAATTCGCGCGTCAATCCGTTTGATCTGCCTCGGGGGATCGAAGGCGAAACCAATGAGGACATTCTCCGCGACGCAGTCATCAACCTTTTGGGCCTCATGAATTTGATGCTCGGCAAACTCAATCCCACGGAAGAGGCGATCATGGACCGTGCGCTTTGGGAAACATACGCTAAGCGCGACATCACGCCCGGTTCGGCATTTGAAAACGCTGAAACTCCGATTATGCAGGACTTGGTGGATGTCTTAGGCGGCATGGTTGGCGGCGAAAGCCTCGCTCAGCGCTTGACCAAATACACCGAAGGCACGTTTAGCGGCATCTTCAACCAACCAACCAACATCAACCTTGATAACCAGTTCGTCGTGTTTTCGGTCAGGGATTTGGAGGACGCGCTGCGTCCGATCGCGATTTATGTGATTCTGAATTATCTCTGGAACACCGTCCGCTCGCAGCTCAAGAAGCGGATTTTGGTCATTGACGAGGCGTGGTGGATGATGCAGCACGACGATTCGGCCAAGTTCTTGTTCGGCATTGCCAAACGGTCCCGCAAGTATTATCTGGGTGTCACGACCATCACCCAGGACGTTTCGGACTTTTTGCAGTCGCCCTATGGCAAACCAATCGTGACCAATTCGTCTATCCAGCTTCTGTTCAAGCAATCGCCGGCCGCCATTGACTTGATTGCCGAGACATTTTTCTTAACCGAAGGCGAGAAATACCTGCTTTTGGAATCGGACATCGGCGAGGGGATTTTCTTTGCCGGCCTCAAGCACGTGGCCATCAAAATCATCGCCTCCTACATGGAAGACCAGATCATCACCACTGATCCCAAGCGCGCGCTGGAAATTGAGCAAGCTAAGAAAGAGATACAGACAGAGCGAGCAGCAAGCTAACGATGACAATGACGATAACGATGACCGACCAAAATCCATGCCTGAACCAAGTGATGTAGAAGAACAGCTCGCAGAGCAGCAAGCCGCTGAAGAAGAGAAACGGCAGGAGTTTGAAACCCTGCAGCAGCAGGAACGGTTAAACCAGCAATCGCCCCAACAGCAGGCTGTCCGGCAGGCGCAAGATTTTGCCAAACGGGCGGCTGCCCGAGCCGTGCGCCGCTACGGCGCAAAAATTGCCGGTAAAGTGGCGGCGCGTTATGGCTTAACCGCCGCGGCCACGGCTGTGGCCCCGTTTCTATTGCCGGTCCTGGTGGCGGTGATTGGTGTGCTCCTTATGGGTTTGCTGGTGATTGTCATCCTGGTTTCCGCCTGCAACGCCGGGGGCGTGGGCGGCAAAATTGCCCGGTTTCTTCTGGTCCCTGGCGCCAGCACAGTCTGCAAATATTTATCCGTAAA
>Ga0155569_121_pt2 | contig 18519 bp, 23 predicted proteins | sample RifCSPhighO2_12_FD_107226 | JGI IMG/M metagenome (GOLD analysis project Ga0155569, IMG submission 107226) | Candidatus Doudnabacteria bacterium RIFCSPHIGHO2_12_FULL_48_11
ATGTGTTCCCGCGTCCAGTTGCCAACCCCCAGGAAGAGGTTGCGCAACCACTCGGGCAACAGAAGCAGCAGTTGGGCCATGGTTATCGTCTCCTATCCTACTACTTGAAGGGGTTGAAGTTGAACCACCTATGCCAGAATGAAAAGGCGGGCAAGGGTGTTCGCCAGCGAGCGAGTTTCAGAGCGATCCGCGCTCGCGTCTCGGCGTTCCTTGCCGAAGCCCATGCTTCCAGGGCTTCGATGAACTTCTCCGTGTCGCCTTTTTCAAACGCGCCGCCGCCGCGCAGAAACGCGGCGCGCGCGGCGTCGTCAGGCATGAGCGCGAGCTGGATGAGGTTGGCGCGCCGCACCGCGCGGTTGGGTTCGATGGTGTGCTGCAGCCGTTGCTTGGCCCGCACATCATCCGGCAGTGCCGCCAGGAACGTGTCCAAGGCGGCAAGCTGCGCGAGGGCGACTGGACTGGCTGCACCGAGGGCGCGAGCCATTCGGTACAACGCCAGCCGGTCCGAGTCCATGATGGACTCGTCTTCGGGTCCCAAGCCCTTCAGCCTGGGCCGCAACGCTTCAGCCGCTTCACCGCGCTTGCCCTCAGCCGCGAGCTTGGTGACTTTTTCGAGCAGGGCGCGGTCAGCAGGCTGAAAGCCGCCCCTAAAGAAGGTCCGGGCGACGTGTTCGGCGCCGAGGTCCGACAAGAATTGGACGATGATGTCCAGGACCTTGTGGACCATGACATCAGCGTTGATCCAATCGCGAATTGAAGCCATGTCAGTCTCCCTAGAGAAACGCGAGGGTTTTATCCGCTCGCTCGTCGGTTTCCGCATGCCGGAAGCTGATCCGGCACTCCAGTCCAGAGTATTGCACTTCCAGAAGCAGGCGACCGTTGGCTCCGACGTTGAGGGTGAAAAACTTGACGTTGGTAGCGAGGATGGTATTAGCGGCTCGATTCACGAGCGTGACACTCTCGCTCGCGGCGAACTCGACCACTCCCGTCGTTGGTTTTTCGCCCTTCTCATCGTAGGTCAGGATTTCCATGGCGTATTTCATATCCATGGAGTCCTGGTCGCCTTCCGGCAGAACCTTGAGACGAGCCTTCTTCTTGCCGCTTGTCTCTTTCTTCGGTTCGCCCTCGGCCGGGATTTCAACCGGCTCGGAGTAGCGGCCCTGGAAGCACGCGGCCATGTGGGTGGCGTCCGACGAGCCCTTGGACATGTCGATCATGCCGCGGGCCACGCCGTCGGTTTCCACTCGCACGGCAACCGGCTTGTCGCCGATCTTCACGCGGTTCCGTTCAGCATTGCCTTCGGGACCGGCGCCAAATGTGACGAGCGCGCCGGGCTGGGGCTTGCCGGGAACCGTGACCGTAACGAACACCTGTGATTGAACCCCAGACACCTTCAGGACTGGTCTGGGGTCTTGCTTTGGCTTGTCGCCCTTGCCGCGACCTTTGTCGCGGCCATTGCCGCGATCGCGGCGATTATCTCTGCGATCATCTGCCATGACTGTCCTCCCCCGCATCGCGGGATCTGTGTTTGTGAGATCTAAACGCGAGATTGCCTCATGCCGAATGTTTCCACTCGACACAAAACAATCCCAGCGAACTAACGTTGTCAAAGATCTATCACGCTTTCCCTGCTACAAATAGGGAGGCAGTTCCGCCGTCGCTTGCGCTTTGGCGAGACAGGCATGATTGACCGCGTATCTTAGCAGATATTGACAGAAATGTCAAGATGTGCTAGATTTTCCTGTTGCCCGCAATATGGGTGATGCAGTTTCTCGTTGCACACTTTTTGAAAAAACTGGAGGAATTCCATGAAGCGATGGATCGTGACCCACCGGCGTCGGCACAACGATGAGTTTGTCGGCGAACTGCAGCTGCGCTTGCTTATGTCTGGCATGGCCCAGGCAGAGCTCGTCGAGGTCGGTAACCCCGACGACATCACGGCCGAGAAGCTCCGGGAGGCAGGCGTTGAATTGCCTGCGGAATTGGCCGGGGCTGTGTCCTGGCAGGAGCTTGAGAAGCATGGGGTGTATCTGCTTGGCATCGGCGGCAGCGATCTGGACGAGCATGGCCGCGGGGAGTATACGTGTGCTGCAGAGTTGGTCATGAAAAAGGTCGGCGTCTTGTTGGGGTTCAGCAAGCAGCTCGGCCAGGCGTTCATCGCGGCACTTCACGATCTGGTTCGGTATACCCGTTGGGCAGACCGGAACCGGGGTGTGGGGTCGCGTGAACTGCCGAACATGGTCAAGAAGCGCTGGCGCGTGTGGGAAGGACTGTGCAGGCGCACGCTTCAGTTGCCAGCAGTGCTGATGCCAAAGCTTGAAACGCTGCCGAAGACCATGGCAGACGTGGCACGGCTCGTAGCGCACGCGACATTCCAGGATCTGTTCGTGGATCTGGCTGACAGCATCGGGTTTTATACCTGCATGCTGAACATGGTGGCGAAGAATCAGATCCAGTGGGATGAGTTCAAAATCCCAGGGACTCAGATTACGCTCAAGCTCGCCATCATCAGCGCCAAGCAGCCGGACGCGGACAACTCGTACGCGCCGGTGGTGGCCCGCAAGCTGGGGGCGCACCTCGTGTTCAAGCGCACCAGCAAGGGCCATGTCGGCCTCTGGACCACGGACAACATCAGGGTCACGCTGTCTGACGGGACCGAGGTGACCATAAACCTCGATGTCCGCCGGATCGTCGTTGAACTGCGCAAGCGCGAGCTTAAGCGCAACGACGATAAGCGGGCGCTGACTGGCGAGCAGCTGGCGGCTGAAACCGTCCAGGGCTGCATCACCTACCTCATCCCAGGGTCAGGGACGATCCTGTGGGGGTCAGACCAGTCCAGCCAGGATGTAGAGGCGTGCCCGTTGGGGGATTCGGTCTGGATTTCCGCGATCAAGCGGTTCATCCAGATTCTCGATGTCCAAGTCACTCTCAAACTGGGTGGCAAGACTGGCGAATTTGTTATTATGGTCAGTCTGCAGACCTTTGTCGGTCTGGAAGACCCTACCATTCAGATCTTCAAAGAGCATGTCGCCTTGCTGTCAGAAGCTCTGCAGAAGGCAGGCAGGCTGACGGCCACGGTGGGCGAGCATACCAAAGGGCGGGCGAAAGACTCGCCCCCTTCGGCCAACACCGGCGGCAAGGCACTGATCGCCGAAGACGTGGTGATGGCCGCGCCGGACAAGTCCGGATCCGTCCCCGTCGCGTCGTTCTAATCATGGCAAGTTTGCAAGTAGTAGGCCCGAGGTATGTTGTCTTTAACCGGACAGCTCTCGGGCTTTTCGTTTTTATGTTAAAATTGGAACAGATGCATGCCTGGGTGGCGGAATTGGCATACGCGCATGGCTTAGGACCATGTTCCGAAAGGATTGAGAGTTCGAATCTCTCCCCAGGCACCATTGACAGCAGGCTGGTTTTCACGTAAAATTTTTTAGCAAATGATTATATTAAAAACCACATGAATCGTTTTATTCGAAACATTCTGTTTATTATCGCGATTTTCCTGGTCGTGGCCGGGGCTTTCAGCTTTTTTGAGACCGAGGACAAGGGGGTGCCGGAAGTGTCCATCTCCCAGATAGCGGAAGAGGTCAATGCCGGGCAGGTGGAAAAAATCGAAGTCTCGGACGACAGGTTGCTGGTTTTTTTGAAAGACGGCGCCAAACAGCGGGCCAACAAAGAGCGGGAAGTGGCTTTGAGTGAAACTTTGAACAATTACGGAGTGGAGCCGGCCAAAATCAAAGAAATCAAAATTGAGGTGAAAGAGGGCGGCGCTTCTTCGCTGCTGTTCTCCACCATCCTGCCGTTTTTGGTCCCGTTTTTGCTGATTGCCGCCTTCATCTGGTTTTTGATGAGGCAAGTGCAGGGAAGCAACAACCGCGCCATGTCTTTCGGTCAGTCAGGCGCGAAACTGATGGAGCAGTCCGATCGCAGAAAACGCGTGACGTTTGCCGATGTGGCGGGGATCAAGGAAGCCAAAGAGGAATTGAAAGAGATTGTGGAATTTTTGCGCTACCCGCAAAAATTTTTCTCTCTTGGTGCGCGCATCCCCAAAGGTGTTCTACTGCTCGGTCCTCCCGGAGTGGGTAAAACTTTGGTGGCCCGGGCTGTAGCCGGGGAAGCCAACGTGCCTTTCTTCCATATCTCCGGCTCGGAATTTGTGGAGATGTTTGTAGGGGTGGGGGCCTCCCGCGTGCGGGATTTGTTTAAGAAAGCCAAAAGAAATGCGCCTTGTATTGTCTTCATTGATGAAATTGACGCGGTGGGCCGGCAGCGCGGTGCCGGCTTGGGCGGCTCGCATGACGAGCGCGAGCAGACGTTGAATCAGATTTTGGTGGAGATGGACGGGTTTGAGCAAGATGCCAATGTCATTGTCATTGCCGCCACCAACCGGCCAGATGTTTTGGATCCGGCGCTTTTGCGGCCAGGTCGGTTTGACCGGCAGGTCGTGCTGGACCATCCGGACATTGCCGACCGCGAGGCGATTTTGAAGATCCATACTAAGAACAAGCCTCTATCCAAGGCAGTCAATTTGCGCGTGATCGCCGAACGCACGCCGGGATTTTCCGGCGCGGATTTGGCGAATTTAATGAATGAAGGGGCGATTTTGTCAGCCCGAAAAAACATGCGCGAGGTGGGACAGCTTGAGTTGATCGAGGCGATTGAAAAAGTCATGCTGGGACCTGAGCGCAAAAGCCATCTTTTGTCCAAGAAAGAAAAAGAAATCGCGGCCTGGCATGAAGCCGGGCATGCCTTGGTGGCCACGGTCATGCCGCACGCTGATCCGGTGCATAAAGTTTCCATCGTCTCCCGCGGCCGCGCGGCCGGCTATACCATGAAACTGCCGACTGAGGACAAAAACTTGCATTCCAAGTCGGAATTTTTGGCAGATTTAGCCGTGTCATTGGGCGGTTATGCCACGGAGAAACTGGTGTTCAATGAATTGACCACGGGGGCATCCAGCGATTTGAAAGTCGCCACGAACCTGGCCAGAAAACTGGTTACGGTCTATGGCATGTCGGAAAATTTAGGGCCCATGACTTTCGGCGAGCACCATGACATGATTTTTTTAGGCCGTGAGATCGCGGAGCAGAAAAATTATTCCGAGAAGGTCGCGGCCAAAATCGACGAAGAGGTGGCCAATTTCATTGACAAGGCCTACAAGCAGGCGCTGGACATCATCAAGAAGTACAAGAAGTATCTGGAATTGATTGCCAAGAAATTGATTGAAGTTGAGACCATTGAACGGGAAGATTTTGAACGTCTGCTGGTGGATGTCATGCCTAAGGAAAAACTGGTCAAGAAAGGTCTGCAAGAATTGGATCGGGGTCTGCCTTCAGTTGTCTCTACTTAAGCGTAAGTATGTTGTCCTATCAAAAAATTTTCAGGCAGGCCTGGGCGGCTACGAAAACTTACCGGTTTTTGTATGTTTACGGCCTTATTTTGTTTCTATCGTTGGCGCTGATATTTTTTTTGACCAACGGCGACGAGAACTCTTTGGCTAACCAAGGGGGGAGTTGGCCGGAAACCTTGTTGCTGTTGGGAATGTTATTTGTTGGTTTCCGGGCCAAGGCCGGCCTAATTGTGGCTAGCAGAGAAATTCTGCTTAAGCGGCAAACCGGCTTTGTTTCGTCCCTTCGGTCCGGCAGAAAATTTGCCGTACGGATTGCAGGAGTGCTGGTGTTGCTGGCTGCAGTTTTGGTGGTGATTGGCATAATTTTATCTCAGCCGGAGTTGACAGAAACCACTCAGTTATTTTTAAGCTTGATCTATGCCGCGATTGGTTTAAATTTGTTTGCTGCGACAGAGCTGGCCTGTTTGTTTGCCGTGTTTTATGATCTAAAACTGAAAGACAGTTTGACATCCGCTTTGAATTTAATTGCCAAATACTGGGCAACTCTGATGATTTTAAGCCTGGTATTGTTTGTGATTCAGGCTGTTCTTCCTGTCTTAGCCGCAGTTGTATTTATCCAGATTTATGGTAATATAATTATGGCAGCGGTGGCCGTATTTTTTTTACTTAGCGCCCCAGTTGCATTGGTGTTTACCCAAGTCTGTTGGGCTTTAGCTTTCCAGGAGCTAGTTCGGGGGATCAAATTGGAAGAGGACAAGCCCATAGAAACGATTTTGCCCGAGATAGCTTCTTAAGAGGGCGGTTAGCTCAATGGTAGAGCGAACGCTTGACGTGCGTTAGGTTATAGGTTCGATCCCTATACCGCCCACCAACAATTAAGCACCAAATCTCAAATTACAAATCCCAAATAAATTCCAATTTTCAAATTCTAAACTTTGGAGCTTGAAATTTGATAATTATTTGTGATTTGATGCTTGTGATTTGGAATTTATAAAACTATGGACTTAGAACAACTCGAAACCAAAATCAACCTACAATTCAAAGACCGCAATCTTCTGCAGTCGGCGCTGACCCACCGCTCTTATCTCAATGAGAACCGTCGCTGGCCCTTGCCTCATAACGAGCGGCTGGAGTTTTTGGGCGATGCGGTTTTGGAATTAATCACCACCGAGCATTTGTACCGCAAATTTCCCAATCCCGAGGGGGAGTTGACCAATCTCCGTTCGGCGCTGGTTAATTACAAAATGCTTTCGGACATCGCCTCCGAGCTGGAGTTGGAGCGGCATATTTTGCTGTCCAGGGGCGAGGCTAAGGACACGGGCCGGGCCCGGCAAGTGATTTTAGCTAACGCCTTGGAAGCGCTTATTGGCGCTATCTATTTGGATAGCGGGTTTGCCTCGGCCAAAATTTTCGTGGACAGTTTTGTCTTAAACAAGCTTTCCGCAGTAGTCTCGTCCGGCAAGGTTTTGGATCCCAAGAGCAAGTTTCAGGAGCTGACGCAGGAAAAAATCGGGGTCACGCCGCATTACAAAGTTTTGAACGAATGGGGTCCGGACCACAACAAGCAGTTTGAGGTCGGGGTGTTTGTGGGGGAGAAGCAAGTGGCCACCGGCACAGGGCCGTCCAAACAAGAAGCGGAAATAGCGGCCGCGGAGAATGGCCTCAAGGTTAGTGACTTCTAAAAATTTTCAATTATCAAATATCAATTACCAAGTAATTTTCAAACATCAATTTTCAATTGTAAATTGGCCCATTGATTATTAATTGTAAATTGATAACTGTAAATTGACCATTATTTATGTACTTAAAAAGATTGGAAATTCATGGGTTCAAATCCTTTGCGCAGAAAACTGTGCTTGATTTTGATCCGGGATTGACCGCAGTTGTCGGCCCCAACGGCAGCGGCAAGTCCAATGTTGCCGACGGCATCCGCTGGGTCATGGGCGAGCAGTCGCTGAAGCTATTGCGCGGGAAGAAATCTGAAGACGTGATTTTTGCCGGGAGCGACAAGAAAGCCAAACATTCCATGGCCGAAGTCTCCCTGCACTTCGACAATAAGGACCGGAAATTTCCATTTGATTATTCCGAGGTCGCGATTACAAGAAGACTTTACCGCGACGGCGAGTCGGAATATCTTATCAACAACAACAAGGTCAGGCTTTTGGATGTCGTGGACGCCTTGTTTCGCTCCGGTTTCGGCGCGACCAACTATGCGGTCATTGGCCAGGGCACGATTGACCAGATGGTGGTGTCCGGGCCATCCGAAATCAAAAATTTAATCGAAGAGGCCTCTGGCGTCAAGCCGTATTACCTCAAAAAAGAAAAAACTTTACGGCGGCTGGCCTTAACTTCGGAAAATCTGACCCAGGTCGACCAACTCATTAAAGAAATCGAGCCGAGGCTGAGGTCGCTAAGAAGGCAGGCCAAGCGCATGGAAGAGCGGGAGGGGGCGGCAAATGAGCTTGCTTCTTTACAGCTGCAATTTTTTGGCCGCGAGCTTTATTTGTTGGAGACTGAGCTTAGCGCGGCGGGCGAGAAACAGGGATTGAAATCCGCTTTGGTGAAAAACCTGGAATCGGAAATCTTGGCTTTCCAGAACACTTGGGAGAAGGAAGAGCGGCAAAGCGAACAAACGGATAATTTTTTGGATGAACTGGATAAAAAGTTGGCAGGGCTCGAGGAGCGGCGGTTGAGTGTGGCCGAAAGATTGGCGGAGGTGAAAGGTAAACTGAAAGTTGAACTGCCGGCGACTAAAAATTTTTCCGAGTTTAGGAGCAAGTTTGAAGCGCTGTTGGATTTACTTCGCGCTGACAACATCGAGGAAATCAAACACAAGCTTAAAGAACTGGTTGTTTTTTACGAGTCCCGCTCATCTTGGATGAGCGAGGCTCGCCCCGGTGAAACCGGGGCGGCAAAAAACGAAGAACTGACCAAACAAAAGACCGATTTAAGCCAGGAACTCGAGCGGACAGTGGCGGAAATGAATCAGCAGCGGATGCTTCGGAACAAGCTGGTCGCCGAAGGCAAGCAGAAAAAGAACTTCTTATCCGAGGAAGAGAAAAAATTTCGGCTGAAGAATGTCGAACTTAATCGAGTCAAGGACGAACTCAATGCGATATTGGTGGAAAAGGCCAGGCTGGACACGCGCCTGGAGAATCTTAACAAGGAAGCTAGAGAAGCGCTGACTCAACGCTTCGAGAAGATCTCAGAGCATAAAGCCGCGTCCATCCCTGCGGACCTGGTTAATAGAATTTCCAAACTCAAGCACCAGCTGGAGCTGACCGGCGGCGTGGACGAGCAGGTCTTGAATGAATACCGCGAGACGGAGGAGCGCTATAATTATCTGACCAGCCAGCACAAGGATTTAACTGCGGCTGTTTCGGATTTGCACCAGGTGCTTGCGGAACTCGATTTGGTGATCAAGCAGCAGTTTGATGAAGCTTTCAGCCGGATTTCCGAGCGGTTTTCCGAATATTTCCGGATTTTGTTTAATGGCGGCCGAGCCAACATGAGTCTGTTGCGTGAAGATATTGTTGACGAGGGAGAAGAAACCGAAGAAGAAATAGGAGAGCTGCCGATAAAAACCCACAAGGAAATCACGGGCATAGAAATCAGGGCGACCCCGCCAGGGAAAAAACTTACCACTATTCAGGCTTTGTCCGGCGGCGAACGGGCACTAACCGCGATCGCCTTGCTCTGCGCGCTTTTGGCCTCTTATCCTTCCCCGTTTGTGGTTCTGGATGAAGTGGATGCGGCTTTGGACGAAGCCAACTCTATCCGGTTTGCCAAAATTTTGGGCACACTGGCGCACCAGACGCAATTTGTCACCATAACTCATAATCGCGAAACTATGCGGCAGGCCCATACCTTATACGGAGTGACCATGGATGACCACGGGGTGTCGAAAGTGCTGTCAATTAAACTGGAGAAAGCGGAGGCAATCGCAGAGTAGAGGCAGAGGGTTAGCGGCAGTGCCACGCGTATCGGTAAACGTTATGCGACAGCGTGACGTAAAACGCCGCCGCTAAACGATACGCGCTGCGCCGACGAATAACGTATAACCAAATGTTTACAGATATCATTCTCACCCTCACCAACTTCATCACCCAGACGATCTCCAACCTCGGCTATACCGGTGTGGCTTTGCTTATGGCCATTGAATCCGCGGCCATTCCGCTACCGAGCGAAATTATCATGCCATTTAGCGGCTTTTTGGTTGAAGGCGGGAGATTCACCTTACTCGGTTTGGCCTTGGCCGGAGCAGTCGGTTCGGTCATCGGCTCCATGGTCACTTACGCGCTAGGCTACTACGGCGGCCGGCCTCTGATTTTGAAATACGGCCGCTATGTGCTCATTTTCTCGCACGATTTGGAATTGACCGAGAAATTTTTCCAAAAATTTGGCAAATTTTCGGTCTTTATAGGCCGGCTGCTGCCCGTGGTACGCACATTTATTTCCATTCCGGCCGGCATTGGCAAAGTGCCGATTTGGCCATTTGTGTTTTACGCATTTTTAGGCTCATTTATCTGGTCATATTTCCTGGCCTGGTTGGGATTTAAGCTAGGCGAAAATTGGCAGACACTTGAAAGTTATTTCCGGCGTTTCGACGCGGTTGTAGTTATTGTTATCGTTATAGTTATTGCTTGGTGGATAAGAAGGCATTTAAAAAACCGTTTGAAATAAAAAAAAAGCCCCGCCCGCCTGTCGGTAGGTAGGCATAAGCAGGGTTAGAGCTGACCAGTGGCCCAGGTTTTGAACCTGTCAAGTTTAGTCAGCGTCGCCGGGACAATGAGCAGCGATGCCATGAACCATGGCCGTTGCATCGCATCACCATATGCGTTATGGGCGTAATAGTACCCGAACACATACAGGGTTCCCAACAGGCATAGCGGCAGCGTGATGGCCGCAAAGCGTTGCAGCGAGGATTGTCGCCCGTGCTTGATCCGGTATAACCATTCTCCGACAACAAGCATGGCGATTCCAAGCAGGAATCGAGAGAAGTGATCGCTCTCGAGCGCCCACCCGAGAATAATGCCGAAGGCGAATGTGCCGTCGCAGCGGGGGTCAAGGATTTCTTTCCCCCACCTTGTCCCGCACTTGAGCAGGTTGGCAGCCGCGCCGTCCGCAAAGTCAGTGAGCGCAGCTGCGACCATGATCCAGAACGCCCATTCCCATTGTCCGAAATAGGCCAGCGGCGGGATCACCAGGGCGCCTAATACAGCCCTTGAGTATGACAGGCTGTTTGGCAGCCACTTCAGGTCCGTCATATGGGCGTCCTCCTTTTCGCTGAAAGCATACCGGCGCGAAGAGCTCTTGTCAAACCGCGTTTTGGTTGATATACTACGCAAGCACTAATTTCATGTTAACCATTCGACTACAAAGAACAGGGGCCAAAAATCGGGCGGATTTCCGGATTGTTTTAGCGCAGTCCTACCGCGCGGTAGGCAAGAAATTTTTGGAGGTTTTAGGGCATTACAATCCCCGCTCGAAAAATTTCGGCATCAAAGACGAAGAGCGGCTCAAGCACTGGCTGGCCGAGAATGTCAGTTTGTCGCCGACGGTCAGAAATCTCTTGATTGAAAAAAAACTTTTAGAAGGTAAGAAAGTCAAAGCATGGCGGCCGAAGAAGCAAGAAGCGACAGAAACTGCACCAGCTGCAGCCACTCCAGCCTCTGAAGCTAAGACGGTTCCGACCAGCCGAGCTGTCGAAGCTCCAACCGAGGCTTCGCCGAGCGCCGGAGTTGACACGGGCCAATAGTTTCCGCTAAGCTTTTCGTGTAAGCTAGTAGTGGTCGAACTACAGCTTGGCAGAAAGATTTAATAATTTTACTACAATGTCCAGAGAACAAGACCAGGAATTTGTAGAATACGTCGTAAGGGCTTTGGTTGACCATCCAGATGATGTGAAAACCGAGCGCACGGTTGACGAAATGGGGGTACTGATTACCCTTCATCTTCATCCCGAGGATATGGGGCAGGTCATCGGCCGCCAGGGCCAGACCGCCAAGTCCATCCGCACGCTGTTGCGGGTAGTGGGGGCCAAAAGAAAGTCCCGGGTGAACCTCAAGATTCACGAGCCGGAAGGCTCCACGCGGGGTCCCAGGGCCGCGAGAGAACCGCAGCCGATGGATCTCTCCTCCGACATCGACGAATTCAAACTTTAAATCCAAAAAATCCCGCAAGCTGCGGGGTTTTTATTCTATGCAATTCATAATTCTAACACTATTTCCGGAAGCGTTTGAGTCTTATTTTTCCATAAGCCTGATTAAGCGTGCGCTTGCCAAAAAGCTGATCAAAATTAAGCTTGTAAATATCCGCGATTTTGGTATAGGAGTCCACAAAAGCGTTGACGACCGGCCCTACGGCGGCGGAGCCGGAATGGTCATTCGCGCGGACATTATGGATAAGGCATTGACCGCGCTAAGATTAAAGATTAAAGATAAGAGATTAAAGATCGTTTTACTCACTCCGCAGGGAAAACCGTTTAATCAGAAAATAGCTAAAAAATTGTCCCAATACAAAACCCTAATACTAATTTGCGGGCGCTACGAAGGTTTTGATGAGCGCATCCGCGATTTGGTTGACGAAGAAATTTCCATCGGCGACTTTGTGTTGACCGGCGGTGAAATCCCGGCCTTGGCGGTTTTGGATACAGTAGCCCGCTTAGTCCCTGGCGTGGTTGGTAAATTCGAATCAACGGTCAATGAAAGTTTTTCTGGTGGGCTTTTAGAATACCCGCAATATACCCGACCCGAAAACTATAAGGGCATGAAAGTGCCAAAAGTATTGCTTTCCGGCAACCACGCCAAGATTTCGGAATGGCGCAAAAAAGAAGCTCTTAAGCGTACCAAACAGCGCCGCCCTGATTTGCTTAAATAATCCCTAACTATTCCCGCGGAAGCGGGGATCTTTGTATTTAAAAAGTGACGAAAAACTTGACACTATTTAGAGTGAGGTATAGTATGATGTCCTGGAATGAGCCAGGTAAAGGAGGAAGTATGGCTAAAAAGCATAAAAGCGAGGTTGGGTTTGAGATACTGCCCGACGGCAGCAGCAGAGGCAAAACTCACTTCTGGAAATTCGTCGACAAACAGACGAGAACGGAAGGATTGAACTTGGCTTTTGTTGAGGAGCAAATCTGCAAGTTATTGGAAGAGATTGTAAAAAGAGACGGAATTGTGGCGTTTTATGCAGAGGAGCCAGTTGCCTGGTTCCAAAACCTTGCAGAAAATATAAAGGGAGAGGATATACAGAAACTCGCTGAGATTCTGTGTTGCGATCCCAAAGTGCTGGAACCAATTCTAGTCGCAAGCAGGAAACAAATCAACAAGCAACTCAAAAAAGCAGGGATTGATCCGGCGCGGGAGGCACTCTTAGCCTGGGCAGGTTTCTGACCAAATCCGCAGCCTTGATGTCGCAAGGCTGCTTTTCTTTTTGGCCGTTATTTGCGATAATTCACTTATGACTGACAGAAAAATTGTCACTCAACTGATTAAGTTTGGATTTACCGTGCCACAGGCCAAACTATATCTAGCTGGTTTAAAATTGGGTCCAGAACTCATGGCGCGGCTTTCACGCCAGTCCAGTGTCAGACGCACCACAGCTTATTACATAATGAAAGAGCTAATGCGCCGAGGATTTTTTTCTATGCGTAAAGTTGGTAAGAGGAGTTATTATATTGCTACTAATGGAAAAGAACTGTTTAAGATGATCCGGCGTCGAGAGAAATTGATAAAGAAATTATTACCCTTGTTGAATAAGCTAAAGTAGTGTCAAAGATGCCCTTTGACATATAACCCTAGGTTTGGATAGAATGTAGATATGAACTCAAGAGATTACAAGCCTAATTATGGTGGTGGACATTTTCACGTCTATAATAGGGGAGTAAACAAGTTACCGATTTTTTTAGACGATCAGGACTATCAAAATTTTTTGTATCGCGCACGAGTGCTACTCGGTAAAGTGCCGCCACCTAAACGCACTGCAAAGGGAGGCATCCGTTTGCGGGTTTTACCTCATGGTCTCGTCGAGGTCTTAGCCTTTTGTTTGATGCCTAATCATTTTCATTTTTTAATGAAGCAAAATGACGTCAATGGAGTCATGATGCTGATGCATAGGCTGTGCACTTCTTATACTAAGTATTTCAATAAAAAATACGGTCGAGTGGGTCATGTATTCCAAGATGTTTTTAAATCAAAAGACATTACCGAGGATGCGTACCTTACCCAACTTACTGGATATATCCATTTAAACCCTAAGAAAGCGTTTAATTGGAAGTATTCTAGTTTGTCGGTCTATTTAGGCACGTCAAATGATAACATGGTCACATCTGAAATTTTTATGAAAATGCACCAAATTTCAAAGAGTAATTATAAAGCATTTTTAACTAAATACTATAACCCTGAAATATTAAACGCTGCTGATTTAGTCTACGAAGAGTAGTGTCAAAGATGCCCTTTGACATTTGCGTAAACTTATGCTTACATTTATTTCAGACAAAAAAGAACGTTTGGATAAATTTTTGGCCTCAAAAATTTCCAGCGTATCCAGAGGCAAAATTCAAAAAGCCATCAAAGATGGGTTGGTTTTAGTTAATGGCAAGAAAGTAATCGAGCCCGATTTCCAAGTTTCGGAAAGCGATCAGGTCCAGTTGCCGGAATTTAAAAAAGACGAGCTTACAGCTTACAGCTTAGAGCTGAAAATTGTTTATGAGAATGATGATCTGGCGGTGATTGATAAGCCGGCAGGATTAGTTGTGCATCCGGGGGCTGGCAATACCGAAGGCACTTTGGCCAATATCCTAATATCCAAATATCCCAATATCCGTTCTGTCGGCGATCCACACCGGCCGGGGATTATCCATCGGTTGGACGAGGATACCTCCGGTTTGATTTTGGTGGCCAAAAATCAGCAAACTTTGGAATATTTTAAGCGGCAATTTCAGGAGCGGAAAGTCGAAAAAGAATATTTGGCTCTTGTGGAGGGGCATCCTCCTCATGTCCATGGAATTATTAATGCGCCATTGGAAAAAGTGCCTTTGAAGCAGAAGATGAGGGTTGGTAGTGGCAAAGAGGCGGTGACAGAATATTGGGTAAAAGGGATTAATGGGGAAAAGAGGAGTAACAAGGATAATGGGGAGGCTTTACATTTTTCCCTACTTAGGATAAAATTGCACACAGGCCGCACTCATCAGATCCGGGCGCATCTGGCGCACATTGGCCACCCGATTGTCGGCGATGCGGTTTACGGTCACAAGTCGGAACTGATAGATAGACAATTCCTCCACGCCAGTAGGCTAAAATTTCAGCTACAAGATGGCACATGGCTGGAAGTGGAGTCAGAGCTGCCGGAGGATTTGAAAAAAGTTTTAGAAAAATTAGAAATTAACAGCGATTCGAATATGGCGAATTGACACGCGAAAGATGCAAATCCATTTGTGTCATTCTCCAGCCTTCGCTAAAGCTACGGCGGATCCGCCGGAGTCTTGCACGGAGGCGGAGAATGTCCAATTCGTGGCTTCGTATCGCTAATACTTATGCAAATCACAGCATTCAAACAAGAACATCTGAAGACCGACGTGCCTGTTTTGAAACCGGGCTTTGTTGTCCGCGTGCACCAGAAAATCAAGGACATTTCGGCCGAAGGCAAGGAGAAAGAACGAATTCAGATCTTTGAAGGTCAAGTCATCGCCACCAAGGGCGGCAAAGGAATCAACGGCACAGTCATGGTGCGCAAAATTGCCTCCGGAGTTGGCGTGGAGCGGATTTTTCCCATCCATTCCCCGAATATTGAAAAAATCGAAGTGGTCAAAGCCACTCCCGCCAGGAAGGCCAAACTGTATTACACGCGTCAGGGTGGAGAGGTAAAAGTTAGAGAATAGAAAAAAACCGCCGAAAGGCGGTTTTGAATTAGCTAGACGTATACGTAAGCGTATACGCAAACGTAGACGTTAGATTACCTTCAGCACTTTCCAGAAGGCTTCGATGTATTCCGGCCGCTTGTTTTGGTATTTGAGATTTTTTGTAACCAATGCTAAAATAATGGCATGGATCTTGAGGAAGTTAAGCAAAAAATTACTCCTGTGTTAAAACAGTCCGGGATAGAGTACGCTGGGGTTTTTGGCAGCGTGGCAAGAGGGGAAGCGCAGCCGGACAGCGATGTAGATATTTTAGTCAAATTTTCAGGCCCGGTCACTTTTGCGGCCTATATAAACCTGGATGAGGCTTTGCGAAACGCTTTGCGCCGGGATATTGATTTGGTAACCGAGGGAGGTGTGAATAAATTTTTGCGGCCGTATATCGAACGGGATTTTAAGCTAGTCTATGGACAAAGATAAAATTTATGTGGAAGAAATTAAGGAATTTTCCGCCAAGATTGTTGAATTTATGGCCGGAGTTAATTTTGAGCAATTTGTCCAGGATCAGAAATTAAATCTGGCCATTGTAAAATTGATAGAGAATATTGGTGAAGCATCCAAGCGGCTTTCGGAAGAAACGAAGGGCCAATACCCAAAGGTTGACTGGAAAAAATCCATGGCCATGCGGGATAAACTGGTGCATGATTATATGGAAGTTGACCTGGCGATTGTCTACGATGTGGCAATGAACGAAGTTCCGGCATTATTAAGAAACCTGCAAAATTGACAAAACCTTCGGGGAGGGGTAGTATGAGCGTAAGCTATTAATTTTTTTATTCCAAACATCCATGAAGCAAAAAATATTGTGGCTAGTTTTGGGTGCTATAATTGCGCTAGGCGCGCAATGGAGTATAACGAAATATATTAAATACCAAGAGCAAAAAAAGTTTGTTGCCTTTCTTCAGGATTTTGAGAAAACATCCGACAAATCTGGGGCAATAAATAATTACTTATCGACTAAGAAAGGTCTAACACTTGAACTTTCAACGACACATGCCGATTCAAAAGAACGAGAGTGCAGAAGAATTAGAGCTAACATCCGGGGACTTGAACAAATGGAGGCAGATGCGTTCGCGGCCGCTCAAGCAGAATTGGGAGAGGGTGTGAAGTTGGTAGCGATGGAGGCTTTTGAGTCACAAATTGAGTCCGAGATAAATACACAAGAAGAGCGTTGGAGCGGCGCGGGTTGTGAAGATTTAGAATAGTGATGGTAACAAAAGCCGCCGATCCGCCAGCTGGCGGAGGCGGTTTTTTTAGTAATAGCGATAGGTTTTTTCAGAGCGGCGTTCGATGGCTAGGATAAATATCCCTTTTTCTGTTTGCCGGTAAATGATACGCAGGTCGCCTTTGCGAACGCGGAAAATATTTATTTGGCCTTTAAGTTTTTGTAGATCTAATCCCAGAGTCTCGTGCTTTTGCAAACGATGCAGGATATTTTTGATCTGTTGTTTTTCTTTATCGCTAAGTCTATTTAAAGCTTTTTGAACCTTATCCATTTTAGAGAACGTCTGACGTTCTAGAGGCGGCTTAACAGTTGCTTGATATTAACGCCACCTTTTTTTATTTTGGTAAAGTCAATGACTTCTTCCCAGACATTTGGCCCAACCGGCGAGATCTCAAACACCGGCTTGCCGCGCTTAAACACGATAAATTTATGCCCGTTATTGATGTGCTTGATCAGCGTATCAACATTGCTTCGGAATTCTTTTAGGCCCACGATTTTTTGCATAAGGAAAAATTTAAAGTTCAACTTAAGATTAACTTAAGATAAACTTACTGTCAAGGTTAAATCAGTTTCAGCATTTGCCAGAAGGCTTCGATGTATTCCGGCCTTCTGTTCTGATACTTGAGGTAATAGGCATGTTCCCAGAGATCCAGGCCGATTATTGGCGTGTGGCCATGGAGATATGGTGAGTCCTGGTTGGGCATAGCGTGTAAATGTAGCTTGCCCGTTTCATCCCGTGCCAGCCAGGCCCAGCCGGAACCGAACAGTTTGGTTGCGGCATCCGTGAATTGTTTTTTGAACTCCTCGACTGAGCCGAATGTGGCATTGATGTCGCCGATTAATTTTTCGTTTTTTTGATTGACAGGATCGAGCAGTTTCCAAAACAGGGAATGGTTGGCATGTCCGCCGCCGTGGTTTCTGATGGCTGTCCGGTCAGTATCCTCAACTTTTAGCGAATCTAAATTTTTCAAAAGATCTTCTACAGCCATATTTTGTAACTCCGGGTATTTTTCCAAAGCGGCGTTGAGTTTATCAATATAAGCCTGGTGGTGCTTAGTATGGTGGATCTCCATAGTCAAGGCATCAATGTAGGGTTCCAAGGCGTCGTAAGAGTAATTGAGTTTGGGCAATTCATTTTTCATAAGCCTAATCATAAACCAGGTTGACACACTCGTCAATTGTGTTATATTGGAAATGGCCCCGAAAGGGCTGAAACTTAAGAATTCTCAAGTATTATTCGGGATTAGTTGCATCTTTCGCTGAATCAATGAATCTTTTGTCTCAATTCCATCGTAATTTCATAGACCCAAGGATATCCTTGAGGGATTTTTTGGGTTCGTATTGATCTAAAAGACAAAAATCCATAAGATGCAACCGATTACCCAAGATCGGAGATTTAATCATGATCGGCTTATATGTTCTGCTGGCGGCGGCTGCCGGGATTGCTGTGGGCTATCTCGTGCGCAAATTCCAGATCGCGAGCAAGGTCAATTCCATCGAGGCCCGTGTCGCCCGGGTGGAGGAAGAAGCGAAAAATAAAGAGAAAGAAATTTTACTGGAAGCCAAATCCAAGGCTTTGGAATTGGTGGAGAATGCCAAGAAGGGCGAGCAGGAATTCCGAAACCAAATCATCAAGGTCGAAGAGCGCTTGACCAAAAAAGAGGCGGATTTGGAACGCAAGCTTAAAGATGCGGAAAACGCCAAAGAAGATATGGCGGTTCGAAAAACTGAGATCGAAAAGGTCAAAGACGAAATGCGCGAGTTGAAACAGCGGCAACTGGAGCAATTGCACAAAATCAGCGGCTTAAGCGCGGAGGATGCCAAAAAGGTGCTACTTGAAGCCGCGGAGAAAGGATCGAGGGACGAACTGGCCTTACTGACGCGTAAATTGGTGGCGGAGGCTCGAGACGAAGCGAATAAGAAGGCCCGTGAGATTGTGGCTTTGGCTATCCAACGCTGCGCTTCGGAGGTGACCAGCGAACAGACCACGACTACGGTTTCGCTGCCAAATGAGGAAATGAAAGGTCGCAT
>Ga0155569_131_pt2 | contig 12000 bp, 15 predicted proteins | sample RifCSPhighO2_12_FD_107226 | JGI IMG/M metagenome (GOLD analysis project Ga0155569, IMG submission 107226) | Candidatus Doudnabacteria bacterium RIFCSPHIGHO2_12_FULL_48_11
GACATTGGATGGAATAGGAATCGTTCTCTGCATTCGTTTCCTCCTCACAGGCTTAGGTGTGTGTTTTGACATGTATGTTTGCCCCAAGCATATCAAATTGCCTGGCAATTAAGCAAATTTCAAAGTCTCAACCGCCCAGTAGTAGAAGTTCGATAGTGCTTCACACTCAAAAAAATAATCGAACTTCACTACCGGGTAAACGGTTGAGCCTTTGGCGGTACCTATTTGCGCCATGCCTTTTTTAGGTACCTCTAGTGGGCAAATTAAAAAATCCCCGTTTTGCGGGGAGAAAACAGCAGAGAATTAAATTACATATTTAATTACGTAATTTAAGGCAAAAATTTGTTGTCCTCGTTCGGCTCTTTCTTTTTGGGAAAAGATTGCAGGACCGCGATGAGCAAAATCACAAAACCCAAAAATACCGGCCAGTGGGCGGCTGCGAAAAATTCGCCAATGCCTCCAGGATCAGTGAAATGATAAAAAGCGTCCCAAACCAGGCCGATGATCTGAAATACTAATACTGTATAGATTAAGGGTTTGGAAAGCATAGAGTTCACATATCACGTAACATGGAACACGTAACAAACCTTTGATACGTGTTATGTGCTACGTGTTACGTGTCATTTAATTTTTTTCCGTATAAACGCCGGAATCTCCAGCTCGTCCTGCTCATCGCTTGACGGCATTTTTACTTCTTCCTCTATGACCTTGGGCGCAAACACCGGACGCTTAATTGGCTCAAAAACCGGTTCTTCCATGCGCACGCTGGGACTGGCCCCGGGTTTGTAATTTTCATCAAAGCCCGTGGCAATGACCGTAATTTTGACTTCCTCATCCATGCCCTCGTCAATCACCGCGCCAAAAATGATCTTGGCCTCCGGATCCACGGACTTGGTGATAAATTTAGCCGCCTCATCAACTTCATGCATTCCCAAATCCTTGCTACCGGTAATATTAAACAGCACTCCTTTCGCTCCATCCACGGACAACTCCAAAAGCGGCGAATCAATGGCTGAGCGGGCAGCTTCCAACGCGCGGTTCTCGCCGGTGGCGCGCCCAATGCCCATAAGTGCCGAACCGGCATTTTGCATTATAGCCTTGACATCCGCAAAATCCACATTAATCATGCCAGGTGTGGTAATCAAATCAGAAATGCCTGCCACCCCCTGGCGCAAAACATCGTCCACGGTCTTGAACGCATCTAAGAGCGACGTTTTCTTGTCAATAATCTGCAAAATCCGATCATTGGGGATGACGATAATCGTATCCACCTGCCTTTTTAGGTTTTCAATGGCCGTTTCGGCGATCTCCCGCCGTTTAGCGCCCTCAAATGCGAATGGCTTGGTAACTACGGCCACGGTCAAAATGCCGGCTTTTTTGGTCAATTCGGCCACCACAGGCGACGCTCCGCTGCCAGTCCCCCCGCCTAAACCGCAGGTAATAAAGACCATGTCGGCGTTTCTGATAGCCTCAAAAATTTCGTCTTTGGACTCCTCAGCCGCAGCCCGCCCGATGTCCGGATTCATGCCTGCACCCAAGCCTCTGGTCACGGTTTTGCCGATGTGCACCTTCTGGTCAGCTGACGAATGATGCAGGGCCTGCGCGTCAGTATTGATGGCCACGAACTCCACGCCGTTGATCCCCTCTTCCATCATTCGATGGATGGCATTGTGCCCGGAGCCGCCGACTCCGATGACTTTGATTCTGGCGAACGTTTCAATTTTCGGTTTGATCTCTTTATATTTCATAAGATAACCCAAAATATTATATCACGGCAAAAATGATTTGAACCACTTGCGCAGCTTGTTAACAGTATCATGCTCCAAAAATTTGCGGGCGAATTTGTTGACCGTGCGCGAGCGGCCCAATAAAAATTCATTGCCCCACATGACCAGGCCAACAGCCGTGGCAAATTGCGGCTCATTGACGCGGTCGATCACCGTAGCCAAGGTGCCTGGAGTACCCAAAACCACAGGCAGCCGCAATTGCTTTTTCGCCAATTCCAAAACCCCGGGCAGTTTGGCCCCGCCGCCGGTCAAAATAACCCCGGAGGGCAGCTGGCCGTCGCGGTTGATGCTCTTGAGCTGCTTATTGACCAGATCAAAAATCTCTTCCAGACGCGCCTCGATGATTTCGGCGATGTGCTTAACCGAAACACGGCCTTCTTCCTGCTTGTCAATCTTGCCAAGATCAATCTCCGCGTCTTTCTTGACTTCCCGCACTTCAGCCACTCCGTATTGCAGTTTCACTTTCTCAGCCGTGTCCACGCTGGAACGCAAGCCAATGGCTAGATCATTGGTGATATGCATTGAGCCCACTGGCAGAATCGAAGACAAGATCAAATCCCCTTCCTCAAATACCACCATGCTCGTAGTTCCCCCGCCCAAATCCAAGACGCAGACGCCCAGTTCCTTCTGCTTCTTGGTCAAAACCGACTGGGCGGCAGCCAAAGGCGCCAATACCAAATCGTCAATCTCCAAGCCGGCCTGCAGGATGGCTTTGGTCAGATTTTTGATAAATGGCACCGAGGCCTGGATGATTTGGGTGTCCACCTCGAGCCGAATACCGGACATACCCACCGGATCCTTGATGCCGCTTTGACCGTCAACCACGAAAGTTTTCGGAATGACGTGCAGAATCTCCCTATTTGGAGGGATGGAAATGGCTTGTGAGGCATCCACCACTCGCACGACGTCGTTTTCAGTAATCTCGCCGTCAGCCCTGGCTATGGCCACCACGCCATGACTTTCCTGGGAAGTGATTTGCGCCCCACCCACAGACACGACCGCGTGGTCTAAGGTCAGTCCGGTCATACGCTCGGCTTTTTCCAAAGCCTCAGAGATGGCCGAAACCGCTTCATCAATATCCACGATCACCCCGCGGCGAATGCCGCCTGAGCTGGCTTCTCCAACTCCGACAACACTTGCCGCTCCCAGCTCCGATTCTTGCTTGCCAACTACGACCCGGATGACCGAGGAGCCGACGTCAAGTCCGATAAATATTTGTTCTTTCGCCATTTTTATTTCACGTATCATGTATCACGTACCACGTATCATTCAGATTGTTACGTGTTACGTGTTTCGTGTTACGTGTCTATTTCGAATCTATTTCAATTTCTCTTTCACAATCTTAGACACAACACTCCCATCTGTCCTTCCACCCGCCTTAGCCAATACTTCCTTCATGACTTTGCCGAAATCTGATGGGGCAGCCCGGAGTTCCGCTATCACCTCAGATACCAATTTTTTCACCTCATCTTCGCTTAGCTGCTGCGGTAAGTATTTTGCAAGCACTGCCATCTGGGCCTGCTCCCGGTCAACCAAATCAGCACGGCCGCCTTTCATAAAACTGTCAATTGAATCTCTGTGCTGTTTAACTTTGCGGCGCACCACGTCCAGGACTTCCTCATCACTCAATGCGTGTTGTTTTTCAATTTCAACGTTCTTAATCTCCGCTTTGAGGTTCCGCAGGGCTGAAATTTTTACCTCATCTTTCTCCAAAAGCGCCGCCTTTAGATCGCTGTCTATATGCATTGATTTTTCCTAATTTCTTTTCTTGTAATACTTCGGCCCCGTGGGCAGTTTGCCCAATTTTTTCAATTCTTCCCGCTTCTCTCTGTTGCTTAGCCGTCTCAATGCCGCTTCTCGCAACAAATTTTTTGACCTACCGGGCTCGAAAAACCGAATTTTTCGCGCGCGGATCAAAACACCGCTCTGTTGAATCTTGCGATTAAACCTTCTCAACAAAGCTTCGAATGACTCCCCTTCCTTCTTTTTGACTTCAACCAAAAATTATTCACCCCTTTCTGTGCCAAAATTATAACACAAACTCGGCTATCTGCCCAATCTCTTCTTGACCTCTTCCACAATCCGCTCGACCGTAAACAATTCCTGCATGCCGGATGGGACGTCACGCAAAATCACCGTGCCGTCGCGCGCCTCTTTCTGGCCGATAATCAAGGCAATACTGACCTTACTCGATTCGGCCAGCTTCAGCTGGGTCTTGATTGAGCCCGGGCCGATAAATTCAGAGGTCACAATGTTCTGGCTCCACAGCTCAGTAAACAGCCGCAGACTTTTCTTGGCGGCCAAATCCCCCAAAGGCACCAAAAATACTTCCACCTTGGTCTTGTGCGTGAATTTCACCTGGGCGGATTCCAAGGCTGCCGCGGCAGTTTCGACATTCCCCCAAAAACCCAAGGCCTGGGTTGGTGGACCGCCTAAACTTACGATCAAATCATCGGCATGACCGCCTTGGCCCAGCACCAATTCCACGTTTTCAGCGTTTCTGAACCGGATTTGAAACACGGTCTTGCGCGACCAAGGGAATCCGACCACTTTTTGGTTGAGGTTATAAACCAAACCCAGTTCGTCCAGCCCTTCCAGCACGGCGATGAAATGACGGCGGCAAGGCTCACAAAGATAATCCACGAACACCGGCGCTTCAGCCGCGGCGGCATTGCAGGACAAATTGTCGCAGGCGAGGATATTCAACGGATTGATTTCCAAATGTTCCAAGCAGTTCTCGCAAAGATCATACTTCTTATCCTTGAAAAAATTCCGCAACACATCAACAAAAAGCGGGCGGCATTCCAAACAGCCGATGTTATTGACTTCCAAAGATAAAGTATGCAGTCCGGTTTCTCCGAACAATTTCAAAAGCAAATTGATCAGCTGGACATCAGCAATCGGCGAGGTCTCGCCGAAAATTTGGAACCCCCATTCAAAATGCTGCAATATCAGACCGTCCGAAGTTTCGTAGGCCACCGGGGAAAGGGAAAACCATTTGACTGTCCGCTCTTTTTCAAAATATCGATGATCGAGATATGCCCGTGCCAGGCCGAAAAGATTGGTCGGCTTGAACGCAATCCTGCTTTTGTCCTCGCCTGTCTCGATCAGCTTATGTTTGAAGGTCTCTTGCCAAAACCGGAACAGCCGGCTGTCTTCCAAAAGAGGCGTATCGACCTTGTAGTAGCCAAAAGTATGGGCCAAAGCCGCCAATTTGTCAGTGAAACAGGCAAAAAATTGCTGCTGCTCCGGCAGTACGTCAAAGCCGCCTGGGACTTTAGCCGGGGCTTTCTCTACTATCGGCGTGATTTTTTTAGGCCTACCCATGTTCAGGTTGTGGGTTAAAAGCTATACGCTGGCGCTTCAAACTTGGAAAATTCATTCAACGGCAACAGCCTCAGAAAGACTTTGCCGATAATTTCATGGCGTTTCAATATCCCCCAATCCCGGGAATCGGACGAAGCCAGCCGGTTATCCCCGAGTGTGAAATATTCATCATTGGCGAGCTTGAGGGTTTTCTTGCCGCCGATCAAGGCCGCGTTGTGCGGGAAGGTCAGTCCTTGGTTGGGCAGATACGATTCGTCCAAAACCACGCCCTGCGGATATTCGCCATTAATAATTGCCACCCGGCCATTGTCAATGTTCACTTCCTCCCCGGGCAGGGCGACAACTCTTTTGATGAAAAATTGCTTGGGGTCTTTGGGAAATTTCAACACGACCACGTCTCCCCGCTGCGGTTGACTGAATCGGTACGAGATTTCGTCGATGATCAAATATTCGCCGTTTGAGTAATTGGGCTCCATGGACGAGCCGGAAACGATAAACGGCTGGAAAAGGAAATAGCGCACAGGCAAAATGATGGCTAGGGCGATGATGATAACTTTCAAAAAATCCCAAACAAACAACACCGCCGAGACAAAGCTCCCAAAAAATCCGTTCCTAGGCGTTTCGCTTCCTGTGTTTTCCATACAATAATCCTGGTGGACGATAGTGGACTCGAACCACTGACCTCGCCGATGTGAACCCGTCTTCACTGAAGTTTCGGCGGGCAGGCGGCGCGCGCTCCCTGTCCGCCGCAGCTTAATAAATAATATTCTGGTGGGCAATGGTGGATTCGAACCACCGACTTCTGCAATGTGAATGCAGCGCTCTAACCGCTGAGCTAATTGCCCAAGAAGCGAAGAGCAAAGGCGGATAACCAGCTGAGCTAATCGTCCCAAACACCCTGGTTAAAATTTGCTTAGTTAGTTTACCAAACATTGGGAGTGCAAATCAAGGGCTAAAATGGTATAATTAGCAGGCAATTTCTTTTCTACTCATGAATAATTTCGATCTTATCGGTCCCAAAGAACATCCGGCTCCCATGCAATACGCACCGCCGCGGCGCAGAAACAAAAAGCACTTATTTTTGCTGCTCCTCTTGCTCGTTATTTCGTTGGGTGTCTGGGGAGGAGGGAAAATCATTTCTAAAACCAACCAAATCTTCACCAATAAACAGAACGTTTTTGTCCGATTCGGAAATTTCTTTATGGGCGACGATCGGCAACTGCAGGGAGAGGAACGGGGATTGGTCAATGTACTGCTGATAGGCATGGGCGGACCTGGGCATGAAGGGCCGCTTTTGACTGACACCATGATTGTGGCGCAAATCAACACGTTAACCAAGGAAGCGGTTTTGATTTCCGTTCCTCGCGATTTTGTAATCAGCGTCAACAACAGCTTCACGAAAATCAATGCCATCTACGCTTATGCTGAAGCCAAAGAAGGGGGCGGGGGCGGCCCGGCGGCGCTTGCGGCAGTGGAAAAACTCACCGGCTTGGAAGTTCCGTATTTCACCGCCATTGATTTCAAAGGATTCGTCAAGGCGGTTGACCATGTTGGCGGACTCGATATTTATGTTGACCGCTCGTTTACCGATAATACCTACCCAGACGAGCGGTTTGGTTACCTGCCGCCCGTAACTTTTACCCAGGGGCAGGAGCATATGAATGGCCTGCGCTCGCTGCAGTTCGTCCGCTCCCGCCACGGCAATAGCGGCGAAGGCTCAGACTTTGCCCGCAGCGAACGCCAAAAAAAAATCATCACCGCGTTCGGGCAAAAAGTCATCAAGCTCAATTTAACCGATGTCCGCACGCTTAGCAACTTGCTCAATGATTTCACCCAAAACTTCCGAACCAACCTCGAACCCTATGAACTCAAGCGCCTGACTGACGTCAGCAAAAATATTTCCCCCGATAATATCTATTCGCTCTCACTGGAGCCGCAAGGGGACCTGATCTGTCAGGGGATCATAGAGGACTACGTCGCCCGGGCCTACGTCATCCAGCCGTGCGAAGGCAAAACCTACCAAGACATCCACGCGTTTTTATCGGATGCGTTGGCGGCCGGCAGACTTAATAAAGAAAAAGCCGCCATCGAAATCCAAAATTCGACCGGCAAGCCCTATGCCTTGGACAGCCTGCAAACCATCATTGATACCGCCTACAGCGCCAAAGTCACCAGCTTCAAAAGTAAAACCCCTTATGAGCGCACGATTCTCTACGACAATTCCAACGGCAAATTTCCCCAAACTTTAGATTACTTGAAGAATAACTTCAATTTCACCCTCGCCGACATCCCTTACGCCAATTCCAGCGCTGATTTCGTCATCATCCTCGGCAAAGACGCATTGTAAGAGTAAAACGTAAAGAGAAAAACGAAAAACAACAGCTCAAAACTAAAAACGTTTTTACATTTCGCTTTGTTATTTTAATCTTTTCTCTTTAATCTTTAATCTCCTCTATGAGAATTCCCATTATCGCCATCATCGGCCTGCCTAATGTCGGCAAATCCACTTTTTTCAACAAAGTCTTGGGCCTGAAGAAGGCCTTGATTTATCCCGAGGCCGGCACGACCCGCGACCGGCATTTTGGGCTGACGTCCTGGAACGATCTGGCTTTCTATTTGGTGGATACCGCCGGCCTAGCGCGCCCCGGCTCTGACCTGGAGCGGAACATCCAGAAACAAACGGCCATCGCAGTTGCAGAAGCTGATCTGATTTTATTCATGGTTGACGGCAAGACCTCGCCGGGAAACCAGGATTTTGCTGCGGCTAAAAATCTCATCCGTACAAAAAAACCCGCCGTGCTCGCGGCTAATAAAATTGACGCGCGCAATGCCAAAATCGAAAGTTTGGCTTCGGAATACGTCAAGCTGGGCTTGGGCCAGCCGTTTATGATTTCTTCAATCAACGGTTCCGGCATCGGCGACCTTTTGGACTCTATTGTGGAAAAACTTAATTCGCAATTCGCAATTCGCAATTCGAAAATTACGGATTACGGATTACGGATTGCCTTTGTCGGCAAGCCCAATGTCGGCAAATCGTCGCTGGTCAATGCTTTGTTGAAACAAGATCGCCTGATTGTCCACGAAACCGCCGGCACCACCCGCTCGGCCGTGGATATTCCGTTCGAATATGAAGGTCAAAAATTCATCCTGATTGACACGGCCGGCATCAAAAAAAAGTGGAAGCAGGACGCGGACGTGGCAGCGGCAGCCGCTTTCCAATCCATCCGCGTCATCAGCTCAACTGAAGTCGCCCTGTTCGTGCTGGATGCCGCAAGCGACATGACGTTCCAGGATCAGGCCATTGCCGAAGAAATCCTGGAGCAAAAAAAACCGGCCGTGATTGTGCTCAATAAAATTGACCTTTTGGACCAAGCGCAGCAGGACAGGCTTTTGGATACCTTGCCTGATTACTTGCCGCAAATGTGGTTTGTGCCCGTGCTATTTTCGTCTGCCAAAACTTCCCGGGGCTTGGATCTTTTGTTAAAATTCGCCAAGAAGGCTTTCTCGTCCGCGAGTCGGGAAATTGACCAGACAGAATTAGACCATTTTTTGGATAAAATGACCGAAGAAAACATGCCGGGTAAAATGGAAGACCAGCGCGCGCCGAAATTTTATAATCTCAAGCAGATTGCCACTAACCCGCCGGTCTTCAAACTGACCGTCAACTTCCCAGCGGCAATAGCCACCGCGTGGAAAAAATGGTTCGAAAAGCAGTTCCGCTTAAAATTCGGATTCGAAGGCAGTCCGATAATGATCCGCTATATCAGGAAAGCTTGACAGACCAAAATAACTAAATGTATAATTAGAATAATTAAACTATAGAGTTCAAAAATATGCCTAATGTTATTTCTGCCCTTACGGCGCGCAACAAATTCGGCCAAATCCTAAAACAGGTTGAAAAAGACCGCCGATCTTTTGTCGTGGAAAAACGCGGCTCACCCAAAGCTGTAATTTTAAGCATCATGGATTATCTCAAGTCCAGAGCTCCCGAACCTGAAATACTAAGAGTAATTGGAGAAGAATCAAAACGCAATAAGACCAGTCGCATAAGCATGAAGCGAATCAATGCCATAATCACAGAAGTCAGGAGATCCAAAAAATAGCCGTGTTGCCGCTGCGACTGGTAATTGACACGAATATTTTAATTTCCGGCTTGCTCAAACCTGAGGGTTTGGAACATGCTATTTTATTTTTTAGTCTCACTCCTCCGGCAACATGGTTTATTTCCTCGCAGGTTCTGGATGAGTACCAAGAGGTTTCAAGCCGGTCAGAATTAAGAATCAAACCCAAAAGGCGCAGAGAACTCTTTGCGCTTATTCATTCTCGAACAATCACGATCGAGCCGGATATTAAAATCAATTTTCTTATTGATCCAAAAGACGACAAATTCTTAGAATGCGCCGAAGCGGCCAGGGCTGATTATCTGATCTCCGGCAACCTCAAGCATTTCCCTAAATTTTGGAAAACCACCAAGATCATCTCCGCTCGCGAGTTTATTGAAGGCGTAGTCCTACATTTAGATACAAAATAAATTATAGTATAGAGATAACTCATGAGAATAAAATCTTCAAGCAAAATCCGCAAATTGACGCGCGCCGGCCAGACCGGATCGACCTCAGTCGTCATTCCGGCTGAGATTATCCGCGCACTGGGCTGGCGGCAGAAGCAAAGAGTTCTGGTCAAAAAAATTTCTCGCGCTATCATCATCCGCGACGCGATGACTAAGCATAAAAAAATAAAGCATAAAATTATGAACCAATACACTTTTTTGACGGAAAAGTCAAGGGTCAGTATAATTTAGGAATAAGTAAATAGTATTACTCCTTACTAATTACTACTATGAGCTATCTCATCATAGGCCTTGGCAACCCGGGCAAGCAATACAAAAACACGCGGCATAACCTCGGCTTCCGCGTATTGGATCTGCTCGCTGATGGAGAAAACTGGCAAGACAAACATGACTCGAAGTTTATCAAGCTTAATGATATTATCCTGGCCAAACCGCAGACATTCATGAATAAATCCGGCGAGGCTGTGAAAGAAATATTGAAATATTACCCAGCCGCGGAAATGATTGTAATTCATGATGACTTGGATTTGCCTTTTGGCTCAATTAAAGTCCAAAAAAATATATCGTCTGCAGGACATAACGGGGTACAATCAATCATTGATGAATTAGGAACTCAAAACTTTGTTCGGGTCAGGCTAGGCATTGATATGCCTGAAGCAAGAGGGCGGATTCCTGGTGATGTCTATGTTTTACAAAATTTTTCCGGGCTAGAAGAGGAAATTATAAAACAACAACTTCTCCCGGCAGCGGTCAAAGCTATTGAGACTATCCAAACTCAAGATTTTGAAACGGCTCAGTCACGATTTAATGGATAGTTCGTATTTCGTAGAATTTCGTAGTTCGTAGAAGGACCGCTTTGCAAGAATCAGGATTCAGGGATCCTAAAAAAACTCGCCGGCGACTGCGACGACGAGGGTTGGCCTTGCTGGGACAAGGCCATGAAAGCAGCTTGTTCGCGCGGGCGCGCGGACTATTCTGCTCTTGCCCGTGCTGGGTAACGGGCGGGGTGGGAACGGGGAAATCAGTCCCCGCCGAACTCAAGGGCCAGCAGCGCAAAGCGGATATCCACTTCTTCAGGGCTCAACCCCGCGTGTTTGCAGGCCATGAGCTCTTTGAAGTAGAGGTCCAGCTCCTGCTCGGCCATGTGCAGCAGGTCGTGAATCCGACTTGCCCGCATGGCCAGCTGTTGCTGGCATCGTTCTTTGCTGCACTGGCTACTCACGCGGCACAGAGCGCCGCGCGCGTTCACTTCCACTACATGGAGCGGAAGTGTTCGACCCAGACTACCGTGTGGCATGGCTCCTCCGACGGCGACTGACGTTGACATGCCGCGAGCCCGCGGCAGGGTTGGCGCCAGAGCGCCCTTACGAATCTTCCCTCCTTTCGTGCGAGACCCGTTCTGAGGCTCGCATAAAAACCATGGCGGCCACGGCACTTAGCCCGAGCAGTGCCGTAAAAAACGCGGCGATGCCGCCGGCCAAGCCATAGGCCACTCCAGCCAACATTACTACGGCCAGAAGCAGCCAAACGCTTAGGCGCTTAGGCATATGGAACTTTCCTCCTTCCTCATGAGATGCGTTCAACCCTACTTACGAGCGCCAGGATCAAACGGAAAACCGTTTGGGCCTGAACTTATGGCTACTTGCACGCAATAGGAGGGATGCTGCATGCTTTCACCGCATCGCAAGTAGGATAGAAAACACCTGCTGTGCTATATTTTATAGGAAACAACATAGGATAGCAAAAATGCCAGAAAATGTCAACCCCGTTAGAAACATGCTGTTTCAGGCGCTTTAAATTAAAAATTAAACTGACATGTCGCACGAAGTTTCTAACGGGATCAATACCGAGAATAAAGTTTACGGCAATGCCCTCAATTCAATAGAAGAACTCGGGCCAGTCAGTTTGCTCAAACTGCTTAAGTTTTTCGGCAACTTCCAGAATGCCTGGCAAGCGGGCGTAACTGATCTGGCCAAAGCAGGCCTCGACCAAAAAAAGATTGATGCCATTCTAGCAAAACATCCAAGCCTGAAGCCGGAGCAATTGTGGCAGGAAACCCAAAGACTGGGCCTTGAGGCACTGCTTCTGGGAGAAAAAGATTATCCTAAACTTCTGGCCGAAATCCCCTCGCCGCCGCCGATCCTTTATGTCCGAGGAAACAAAAAGATTTTGAATGACAATCTGCTGGCGGTGGTGGGCAGCCGCAAAATGACCGGCTACGGCCGGCGCACAGTAGAAGATCTCATTCCCCAGCTCCTAAACGCCGGCCTGGATGTGGTTTCGGGCCTGGCCTTCGGCGTAGATGCCTGCTCTTTG
>Ga0155569_119_pt1 | contig 10616 bp, 8 predicted proteins | sample RifCSPhighO2_12_FD_107226 | JGI IMG/M metagenome (GOLD analysis project Ga0155569, IMG submission 107226) | Candidatus Doudnabacteria bacterium RIFCSPHIGHO2_12_FULL_48_11
AATGATGAGCAGTGAGACTGCCAGCACCAGAAGCCATAAGGCATTTGCTGCCGGCATAAAAGTTTCGCCGTAGAAAGCCAAAGTTATGGGCTTGGCCAAGATAAACGCGCCAATGGATAAAGGCACGGCCAGGGCAATCATATAGCGCGAATAGGTTTCCAGGCCCTCTTTGGCGTAATCCTTCAAATTCTTGCTCAAGGCCTCGGCAAAAAACGGATACAGCGACACGCCGACCACAGCCGGCAAAAACGCCAGCACATCCCAAAATTTATACGCCGCCGTATAATATCCGGTTTCCACGAAATCACGGAATTTGGGCAGCAGGAGCGTGTCGATTCGGTTATAGATGCTAAAAAAGGTCAAAAAGATAAAAGGCGCGTTCATCAAAATAAGCTGCTTCCAAAACTGAAAGTCAAAAGCCGGCTTCAGCCTGACATATCGCTTGTTAACCAAAATCGAATAGACGATCAAATCAAACAAGCCCACTGCAACGCTGATTAAGGACAAGAAGAACAAGTTTTGCCGGAAGACAATGGCCAAAACCATCATGGAGGCGTTGATGAGGGAATTGAAAAAATTAATCCCGGCCATGATGGTCAGGCGCTGGAACGCGCTGACCACGGAGCGCAGCGGCAGGCTGAGGGTAGACAGGAACAACCCGAGGCTGGCCATGTATAAGGCATTTTTGACATCCACGGGGTAATCGTTGATAAACACCACGGCATTCATAATACCGACGAACACCACGGCCAAAATTGTCTGGATGACAAAATAATTGCCCAGATACTTTTCAGCATGGGCGCGATCCTCGCTGATTTTTTTGATAACCAGCTGCGACATGCCAAGATCAATAAAAAAATTAAACACCGTAACATAGGCAGCCAGCAAGCCATACTGCCCGGTCACGGTCGGGCCCAAATACTGCGCCAGCTGGGTATAAACTAAAAACAGGATAACCCCGGCAATTATCCTGGAAACAATCAGGCTCAAAATATTGCGTCCAATCTGCAGCATAGCTCAAACATTATAAAGTAAAATAAACATTTATGAAAGTTTGATTTTATTGAAAAAATTAAAATTTTAACGACACTCAGAACGCCTTTTTCGCGATCGCGAAATTTGCGTTTTATCTAACTTAGTATTACCACTACTCTTTACTTCTTTTCAAATACTTCTTACCCTTTAGTTTTTCAGGCAGATAGCTTTCCTGGTCATACATTTCATAATCCTTGCCATAGTCCAAATCTTTCATGAGCTTAGTTGGGGCATTGCGGATGTTTAGCGGAATCGGCAGGTTGCCGTGTTCCCTGACATCCTCCACAGCTGCGAAGTAAGCATTGTAGGAATCCCGGCTTTTGGGAGCCAGGGCAAGATACGCCGCACCATGCGCCAAATTGATGGCGCATTCGGGGTAGCCAATGGTTTCGCAGGCGCGAAACACGTCATTGGCCACCATCAGCGCCTTGGGATCAGCCAGGCCCACATCTTCAGACGCAAACACGACCATACGCCGGGCGATGAATTTGGGATCCTCCCCAGCCTCCACCATGCGCGCCAAATAATAAAGCACGGCATCCGGCTGGCTGGCGCGCATGGATTTGATAAAAGCGGAAATAGTATTGTAGTGCTCGTCAGCTTGCTTGTCATAGCGCAGATGCTTGCTCTGTAAAGTGTTTTTGAGATTTTCAACCGTGATGTCCTTGTAAAACTTAACGGTATTTTCCAGCATGGTAATCGCCTGCCTGGCATCGCCATTGGCCATTCGTATTAGCCATTCCTTGGCGTCTTTGGAAAGCTGGAAGCCTGTCCGGTCAATGATCCGGTTCATCTCTTCCCCGTTCAGTTCATTCAACACAAACACGCGGCAGCGGGAAAGCAAGGGTGAAATGACTTCAAAACTCGGGTTTTCCGTTGTGGCGCCGATCAAGGTCAACTTTCCGGATTCCACGGAAGGGAGCAAATAATCCTGCTGCGCTTTGTTAAACCTGTGAATTTCATCAAGGAACAAAACCTTAGGCTGGTCGAGGAGAGGCACTCTCCCAGCAGAGCGCTCGTCTTGGAGGGTGCCTCTCCAACCTTTCGACTCCACAATCTTCCGAATATCATCTTTACCCGCGGAAACCGCGGACAACTCAAAATATTCCGCGCCCAAAGCGTTAGCATAAATCCTCGCCAAAGTAGTTTTGCCCACTCCCGGCGGACCCCAAAGAATAAACGAAAACAAGTACCGACCTTTGATGGCAATGCGCAGGGGTTTGTCTTTCCCAACAAGGTGTTCCTGTCCCACAAACTCCTCCAAGCTCTTGGGCCTGATTTTTGAGGCTAGTGGTTCCATGGCTTAAATAATAAACAGAAATCAGCAAACAGGCAAAAAAACAAAGCGGCTTTTTTGCCGCCTTGGCTATTATAGCACAATGTCTCACCCGAGGTACAGTTTGTTATTCAACTCTGGTTTAACCTATCAATTTGTTCAATAATTCCCGTTAATTTCTGCTGCACATGCTCCATCCCATCATTGAGTTCCTTTTCAACTCGCTTCCAAACAGGATGGTTGTCTATGGCCGCCTTGACATCGTCTTCGTATCGAACAGGGGTGCGGCCGACAGGTCTTGGGTTTAATAACCTGTAAGCTTTGACAAATTCTTCCGCTGATCGCGAAGTTTCTTTGCCATTGTCTCTAACGCCTGCAGTGCTGATTCTTTTTCTTTCTCCAACGCCTGAAGTTCTCTCGGTTTTTGATCTCCATTTTCAACCCGACCTTCTGACACCCTCATCATAGCCTGATCTCTTTCGGACATGCCCCCTATATCTTCTTCTGGTCTTGGCATAAAAAATAAAACTTAATTGGTTAACCTTATAGTAGTCTCTCTCTGGATGTTAAGCGCCAAAAATTGAGGCCTACCTAAATGTGCCATGGCACAAATAGGTCATTTAACGCCTCACATGCATTTAAGGCGTTAAAATCCCGCCTGCCTACCGGCTCAACTCAAAGGAATTCTTAGCGGGGATGGGTCAGGGTATAACATTTCCTTTTTCGTAAGCTTCAACCTCGGCTTGCGGCAGGATCGTGGCTTTGGGGTAGCGGGCTTTTTTGTAGGAGACAGCTGTGAACATGCTCAATACGCCATTTTCGACTTTGTAAATCGCAGTTGACTGGTCGCCCTTAAGCACGGTGCCGTCTTTGGGCGGGAAGGGCACGCCCGTTGGGATTTGGTTGAATTCTTCCGCCCCGATCATCAGGCGCGGGAAGTTGCCCACGCTTCTTTGTTGGAACACGAACGCGGACACAAACTGTTTTTGCCCATTCTTAAACCAAAAGATGCCGGTGTCCCCTTTCAGGCTGATGGAAATCGATTCCGGCGGGTAAACAAACTGGCCCGAAGGAATACCCAAGACTTCGGCGTCTGTCAATTTCATCAGCTTGGCAAACGAAAACTTGCGCGCCACAAACACTTCGTAAGAAATCGGGCGCTTCAAGCCGGCGTCAACCAGATACACGGTCAAATCGGTTTCGCCCGTGATGAGCGTGCCGTCAACCGGGGCAACAAACGAACCGGTTTCGTAAGAGTCAACTTCAGCTTGGGGCAGGGTCACGACATTGGCAAACGAAAATTTGCGCTGGACGAATACCGGATAAGAAATGGCGTGCTTTTTGGTGTCTTCAATCAGATAAACGGCCGGACTGACATCACCTTTGATGAGAGTGCTGTCAAGCGGCGGCATGGGTTTTTCCGAAATATAGGAATCGAACTCGGTCTGCGACACGCTGATGACATTATTCGTGTTGATTTTGCGCTGTGTCGCCACGAATTGAGAAAACGGCCGTTTGGCGCCATTGTCAATGACGTAGAAATTCGGATCGCCGACTAACTGGATGACTGTGCCATTGGGATACTTAAACCACAGCGAATAATATCGCCAAAAATTGTAATTGCCGTTGAAGACGTGCGGTGTATAACGGTAAAGCGCGGCTGTGGCAAAATTGCCCAAAGAAAGGCTTTGGGTTGCGGCCACGTTGTCAAAGCCGCCTAAAGTGTTGTCCAAGATGATCGTATCCCCTTTCCGCGCGGTTCTGGCAATGGGCCTGCCAAAAGTCTGGCTGGAGGCATCCACGCCCGGGCCGCGGCCCACACGCACGCCGCCGACTTCAGTGCGGAACGATTTCATTAGAGAAGCAGCCGCGCCCAGCCACCGGCTGCCGGAAGAATCAAAACTGCCGAACAGCTGCCGGTAAAAACCCAAAAAGATTTCGCCGCAGCCTTCGTAATCCGGGCAACCAAACCCCAAGGCGCGGTCCAGGCGGTTCTGCAAACTGTTGCCGTTAAAATTGCCCAAAATCAGGCTTTGCTCTTTTTGCAGCATGACCAGCATCACCTGCGGATTTAACCCCTTGGAAACCGAGGCGTCATAAATCAACTCGGAGGCAGTGCGCAGCCGGCCCAAATTGGGACTGGGGTCCTCGAGCGCGACCTTGGTCAGGGTGTCCGGCTCTTTGAGTTTGAGCAAAAAATCCTGGCTGGTGTCGGCCAGCAAAGAGTTGTGCTGCTCGAAAAATTTCTGAATGCCGGCAGCCGAGCCAAAAGTGCCAACATCGGCAAAAGCCTCGTCAGGGATCAAAAGGCTGGGATTGAAAGCCGGATCAATCGCGCCCTGTCCTAAGGCAACGAGAGGCGCGGAAATCACAAATCCTAAAGTCAGAACTACCAATATTTTGGCTTTTGAATTTTGACTTTTTAATTTCATAGTATTGGGCTCCCGGGGGCAATGACCTCAATCTCTGCTTGCGGCAGAATTTTAATGCTCGAAAACTTGTAGCCGCGGGAAACGAAAGCATTATAAGACAGCGGCCGACGCGTACCGTTTTCAATCACCGAAACTTCAGCAGATGCGGCTGATTTGACCAAAGTACCCTCCAACGGCGGCAGCCAGTATGAATCGCCGGGTGCCGGAATATGTAAAAATTCATCCTGAGTCACGGAGATGACTTTGGCGAACGAAAGTTGGCGCTGGGTAAAGATAAAATAAGTCACCGCTCGTCTCACTCCTTGGTTCATAACATATACCGTAGGATCGCCCTTAATCAACACCATGGTGCCATCATAAGGGGCAGCCCACTCGCCGGTTAGGACATCCGCCACTTCAGAGCTGGAAAGCGTATAGACATTGGCAAAACTGTAGCCGCGGGTTATAAACACCAAATAAGTCAACGGCCGCTTGAATTCCTGTTCAATGACATACACCGTCGGGTCAGTCTCATTTTTTATCAACGTGCCCTCAAGCGGCGGCAGAGCGGGACCGGCTGGGAAGGCAGCGAGCTGATTTGAGACCTCATTGGTTATTGAAGTCTCGCTAAAGCCGCGCTGATTGAAGACAAAGCTCGAGATGAAACGTTTGGTGGAACCCGAGATGAGATAAATCCTCCCCGTGACGGATTCACGAATAAGCGAGCCCTCGCTTGCCGGCAGGGGTGATAGCGCTTTCAGCGCATTGATTCTCCCTTTCCCCAAAAAACCGTTGCAGGAAGAGCCAAGGCAGTTGTCTTGGTTTACGGCATCAATATTATCGGTAGAGCGAAGCAAAACGTTACGCAGTTCGACATTGCTTAAATTGGGGCTTGCGGATTTGACCAGCGCCGCCATTGCCGAAACTATGGGGGTGGCCAGTGAGGTGCCTGAGCCATAAATTAAGACATTGTTGGCGGGATCCGAAGGCAGATAGGCGGTGGTTAAAATCTTTTTGCCGGGAGCTGAAACATCCACGCAATTGATGCCAAAGTTGGAAAAGTTAGCCTTGCGATCGGAAACATCAGTGGCGGCAACTCCCAAAACCATGTTTGAGCCGAGATCCGAACAAATGGGGTAAACCGGCTTGGTGTCCAAATTGCTGCCTTGATCAGCTAAATCATTGCCGGCCGCGGACACGATCAAAACACCCCGATTAAAGGCATAGGAAATCGCATTGTTCAAAGCCGCGTCAGCGCCAAATCCGGGACCCCCGAGGCTTAAATTGATAATCTGAGCACCATGGTCTGAGGCCCAAACAATCCCGGCGGCGACCGCGGCGACGGTGCCTGTACCGTCGGCATGCAAAGCTTTGATCGGCATAATTTTCACACTTTGGTTTACCCCGGCGATGCCTCGGCCGTTGTTGGGAATAGCGCCGATCACTCCGGCAACCGCCGTGCCGTGGCCGTTATCATCAGAGTTGGAATTCGCCGGGATGGTTTCATTTTTTATTGTGTCGTAGCCTTCGATAATGCGGCCATCATTAAGTTCGATGTGCGAAGCATGAATGCCGGTATCTATAACCGCAATTGTGACATTGGAACTGCCCCGCGACAACTCCCAAGCCTCAGGAATTTTTACCCTCGCCAAATACCATTGCTTTTCATCCTGAGTCGAATCAACCGTGAAATAAGGATCGTTGGTGATGATGGTCGCGGCTGCAAGTTGACGATTGGGTTGGACATACTCAAAAACATTATCCGATTGCATCGCTTTGACTAGATAACGGCTGATCCTCCCGCTGTAAACGGTTTGCAAGCCATTGTGAGCCTCATACACAAGCTGGTGGCTCTGAAACGGGTACTTCGCCAAAACCGTCTGGCTATTCCCTGGGTCCTTGAGTCCAAAAACAATATCGACTCGCTGTTCGTTAAAAAATACGAATACGGCACCAAATAAAAAAATCGGCAGAATAAGCGCTGCAAAAATTTTCCAGTTCAATTTGTGAAGTGTAAAAGTCAATTCTATTGATGGTTATATGGGGCGTACTTCCCAGTCAAGGCTCTCCACTTAATAATAAACAAATCGCGCAGAGATTCCAAAAAGGCGGTTGGAGGGACAGTGCTTTCCCCGGGATCGTTGCGGATAATGGGCACGGCTTTTATTCTATAACTGAATTTCAAGGCAATTGCAAGCAATTCCATGTCAAACGCCCAACCGTGGATAGTCAGATTTCGAAAGATCTGCCTCGCGGCTCCAGCGCGAAAAGCTTTGAACCCAGCCTGCGTATCGTGAATATGGGTAACCAGCACGATCTGAATCAAATAATTGCTGAGTCGAGAGAGTATGGTTCTAAACCAAGGCTGGTGCGAATGGTGGACGGGATCCAAATAACGATCGCCTATCACGACTTCCACCCCGGATTCCAAATACGGCCAAAACTTTTCGATTTCGGAAATCGGCGTGGCATCGTCGGCATCCATAAACATTATATACTGACCCGTAGCTTCCGAAACGCCACGCTGGACAGCCGCTCCCTTGCCCTTGCTCCATTCCTCCAGAATCCTTGCGTTCTGGACAGACGAGCTTTCCATTTCCTTTACAACCCTGGCAGTATGATCGCGGCTGTTGTTGTCCACGACAATGATTTCGTAACCGTAATTTTGTTTCTCGAGATATTGATCCACATCCTCCAGCGTTTTTCTAATCCGTTTCTCTTCGTTGAAGGCTGGGATGATTACTGAGAGTTTTATCATATCCAATATTATAACACACTTTGTGCCAATTCCAGGCAGTCGAGACAATGGTATTCAAATCCGAATATTGGGCGGAAAAATTCAGATCTTGTTTGATTTTGGCCACATCCGCCATCAGTTGGGCTGGATCGCCAGGGCGCCGGTTACTATATTCGATCATGACCATTTTGCCCGTCACTTCCATGACCGCATCCACCATTTGCTTAACCGAATAGCCCACTCCAGTCCCGACGTTGTAGGTAAAACAGCCGGAATCTTCATCCAGTTTTTTCAGGGCCAAAACGTGGGCTGCGGCCAAATCGACGACGTGAATGTAATCGCGGACTGCGGTTCCGTCCGGCGTGTTATAATCGCTGCCGTATATTTTAAGCATCTCGTCCTGCCTCGCGGCGACACGCAAAATCTTCGGAATCAAGTGGGTAACAAATGGCCGCTTCTCGCCCAAGGTGCCGTCTAAACTTGCACCGCAGGCATTGAAATAGCGCAGGCTGACTGAGGAAAGTTCGTGGGCGGATCCATACCAGCCTAAAATTTTCTCAAACATGAGCTTGGTCTCGCCGTAGGGGTTGGTCGGCCTCAAGATGGAAGTTTCTGAAATAGGCAGCCGCTCTGGCTCGCCGTAAACAGCCGCGGAAGAGGAAAAAATAATTTTCTTGACCCCATGCCTGACCATGACATTCAAAAGGTTAAGCCCGTTGACCACGTTGTTTTGGAAATATTTTTCCGGATACAACACTGACTCCTCCACGATGATGGAGCCGGCAAAGTGGACGACTGCGCCAATGTTGTGTTGGGCGAAGATCTTGTCCAAAAGAACCGCGTCGGCTAAATCGCCGACAATAAGCTGGCAATTGACCGAATCAGCCGAGCCTGTCGACAGATTGTCCAACACCAAAACATCGAAACCTGCCTTCTGCAGTTCTCTGACGGTCTGCGAGCCGATGTAGCCGGCGCCCCCGGTCACCAAAATTTTCTTCTTGCCTAAACCCATAAGACCAGTAATAAATGAAAAAACCGAATCGCTTTCGGTTTTTGTTTGGGTTTGTGTTATTTCAATTTAAGAATAAAAAATAAAAACCAGCTTGGCAAATCAGCCGTTTTAAGCTCATTTACCAAGCTGGGTCTGTTTTATCCCCATGACGCGGCCTATATTATATTATGCTTCGTTTGAAACGGTAGATGGAAACAGAAAGTGTTATGCCTAAGGCTAGAATGAAGCTTAGCCAGCCAGACGGGCCGCTTTGCGGGGCGTATGCCCCTGCCACATTGCCTGGAGTTTCCCCGGGACTGCCGCCAGCGCTTGATGGCGAAGGGGTTGGCGTCAAAGCCTGCGCTCTGGCCACTGCCACGCTAGTTTCATTCCCGAACCTCAACTTCATTACCAAATCAGAAGAAGCAGGCAAGTCGTTTTTGACCCTCACCGTGATTTTCTTCTGGATGGACCCGTTAGCCGGCACGTCCAGCGGCGTCCAAACCAGCGAGCCGGTAGCCGAGTTATAATTAGCCCCTTGGGCATCCACAAGCGTGGATAATTCCTGCAAGTCCATAATGCTGGCCTCCACGATATATCCGGCCAGAATCTCTTTGCCAGGATTCTCCACTGTGAGAGCGTAAACCACACTCTCGCCGGGCTGGACCAAAGCAGCCGAAGGAGAGACGGAAGTCATAGCCTGCGGAAGAGATTTGCTCTTTTGCCGTTGGAGGAAATAAACACCGCCTAGAATCAAGAGCAAAACCACCAAACCGGCAACGGTTTTCGCAATGTTATTGGGCATGATTTCGAAGCTTAAATCTGAATTTCTCTTTTCTTAAGGCATATGATGCCACGGTCAGCGAGGCAAACAAGAGGCTTAGGGCCAAGGTCGCTCCGGTTTTGGGCGCTATGAATTCCCCGCCCACTCGGGGCACGCGCACATCTACGCGATTGCCGTAGAAGTTGGTCATGACGAAATCCGACGCGGACGGAAACGCGGACCGGACGCGGACTGTAAAGACTTTATCCACCTTACTGCCAGCGGGAACCGTTACTGCCGGCCAAGACAACTTGTACAAGCCAAGGTTGAAAGTGGCATCGCCAAAAGAGGTTAATTCCGCCAGCTCCAGGATGTCCCTAATGTCATCTTCCACCACGAAATTTGTAGCCGCTTGATTGCCGCGATTTTCCACCGAGAGAGTATAGACAATGATATCGCCGCTTTGGGCCGTAACAGTCGTCGCATCCACTCCCCTGGTCTGGTTAAACGCGCGTTTGCTTTGAAGCAAATCAATGTTGCCGCCCAAGACCCGCCCGATTACCGTTACACTCGCCGTGTCAGTCATGGACGTGGCATTGTCGGCAAACACGGTTGCGGCATTAATGTATGTGGTGTCAACAGACACATTCACAACGGTAACTTCAAAGGTGATATTTCGGCTCGCCCCAATGGCCATATCACCCAGACGCAAATCGGTGTTGAATAAATCACCGCTGAAAGAAGTCGAGCCGTCCAGCCTGACAGAACCGCTGTTCAAGCTTAAGGCTGATGGCAAAGAATCAATCACCCGGACATTGCGGGCTGTTTCTGTGCCGTTGTTGGTCACGGTCATCCTAAACTCCACGCGCTCAGAAGCCCTGGCTGAAACCGAATCAAAGAATGAGGTGCCGGCGGTCAAGTTCCGAACTTGCTTGTTAAGCGATAGTGAAGCGAGATTGCCGCCCACTCCCTCGCGAGAGACAATGACAATGGCGTTATCCGTCACTGATTGAGTGTTGGATGACGAGGCTGTCGCGGTGTTAACCCAGGAACTGGAGCCAACCGGGAAATTGGAAGCGGAAGCCGCGGTCGCAGAAATCCTGATTGTCCGGCTGCCGCCGGCTGACATATTGCCCAAACTGAAGGTCAAAGAACCGGTTTGGGTCGTCCCGCTGTCAGGCGTGACGAAGTTGAGATTGAAGTTCTGAGGCAAGATGTCGGTCATCGTGACATTGTTGGCAGTTGAATTATTAGCGATGACTATGACACGGAATTCCACCTGCTCGCCAGGACGGGCTGAAATCGATTCAGTGAAAATGGTCTGGCCCTGCGTGGCGTTACGGACGGTTTTCTCAATGCCTAAGATCGGAGGAGGGGGAGGTGGCGGTGGAGGAGGTGGCGGT
>Ga0155569_115_pt1 | contig 5306 bp, 6 predicted proteins | sample RifCSPhighO2_12_FD_107226 | JGI IMG/M metagenome (GOLD analysis project Ga0155569, IMG submission 107226) | Candidatus Doudnabacteria bacterium RIFCSPHIGHO2_12_FULL_48_11
AAACTCTTTGAAAAAAGAAAACAGATGCTTAAAGAATTCAAAGAGTTTGCGGTCAAGGGGAACGCGCTTGATCTGGCGGTTGGGGTGGTCATTGGCGCGGCGTTCACTTCCATCGTCAACTCGCTGGTCAATGACATTTTCAATCCGCTTTTGAACATGTTCGGCCGCGTGGATTTCACTCGCTGGACCCTAGGCCTCCCTGGCCCAGGAGTTTTGCGTCTGGGCTCGTTTATCAGCGCGGTGATAAATTTTCTTATCGTGGCTTTCGCTGTGTTTCTTCTGGTTAAACAACTTAACCGCTTCCGCCGGAAAGAATAGTACGAAAGTACAAAGGAAATTATTTTGGAAAGTTTGAAAAAACCGTTTTTGCTTGATGGGCAGGAGATTTATATCTCAGCCAGCATCGGGAAAGCGATCAAATTTCTACTATTCGGTGTAGCCCGGAAAGTAGTCGCGCTTGACATCCTGTTTGGCAACCCCCATAGCGTAAAGCATTTTTTCAAACGCCTCCACCATGGGTTCCGGGCCTGAGACATAGAACATTCTCTCGTACCAGTCCGGGACTTCTTTTTTTATGATTTCGGGATTGATATACCCGGTTGAATCAGTAATTTGATACACGGCCTTCAGGCCGGTTTTTTTTGCCTCTTCAAAAAGGTCCCTGAAAGCGATCTCGCCCTGGTTTTTGACTGAGTATAGCAGGACGACGTCACGAGATTGATGGCTGTCGAAAAGGTATTTGATCATGCTCCGGAAAGGAGTGATGCCAATGCCGCCGGCTAGAAATATCAGTTTTTGGGCAGCATTTTTGGGCAGAACGAAGCTGCCTTCCGGGCCGGTTGCCGTCAGTTCGTCTCCGGTTCTGAGTTTTTGCAGAGCAGATTTGAAACTGCTGGATTTTTTGGCGAATTTGGTGGTGAGCATAATCCTGTTTTCCGTAGGTGAAGCGGAGATGGTAAACCAGCGCCTCGAGCCGCGGCTGTCAGGGTGGTCGTGCGGCAGGCTCCATTCCAAAAATTGCCCGGGGACAAATTGAAACCGTTTGAGCGGCTCGAACCAAAAGGCCTTGATGTTTTCCGTTATCGGTTCGATTTTGAGAAGTTTAAGACTGATGTTTTGCTTGGGGTTGAAGATAAATACTGCCAAGTTTCCCATAAGCAGCGAGAGCTCCAATGAATAAGTGAGGTCTGTAAACTTGACCAGCAGAGTCAAAATGACGGCAATCCCAGTACCGTAAAAAATTCGCCGGCGCTTGTCGGTTGGCGCAGTCAGCGGCTCGATGAGCATGACGCTTGAGAAAAACAACATGGGAGCGAGAATGGTGAAATAATCAAACCCGAAGCTTCCTTGCGACACAGTCAGGCCAATCAGATAAATTAGCAGGAAACTGAAAGCCAAATGGAACCAGCGCAATTTTTTCAAAATCAAAAAACCGCCGATGAGTATAACTGGCATAAGATAGATGTTGCCGACCCACCAACTGGCTGCCAGTGGTGTTGCTAAAGCCATGGCCAAAACTCCGGCCGCGGCTGGATTGAATATATGCCGATGTTTGTAAGCTAAAAGATATTTAGAAGCCATTGAAATCGTTCCGGCGATGGTGAGCGGCCAAAGCGTTCCAAGTGAAAAGTACGGCCCAACGATCAAGGTCAGGATTTGAGCGGTGATAAACTGGGATTCATAATTCGGTTTGATTTTGTAAAGTTTGGTTAAAATTTGATTGGCAACGAAACAGACCCCAATCAAATAAAACAGGTTGAGCAGAATATGCCACCAGGTATAAGGCAATATTTTGAAAAAACTTAAGACCACGGCTACAGCTATCAATGCGCGGAGGCAGTAAAGCATCAGGCGGTACATGCTGAGGTTTTGGAAGTAGGCGAGCATATGGAGTAATTATAGCAAAACTTAAAAACTCTCCTCTCCTCTCAGGAGAGGGGTCGGGGGAGGGAAACCCTAACACTTTGCCTAAAAACTAAAAATCCCTGACTTTATTATATCAGGGATTTTACTTGTCCGCCGAAGCGGAAGCGTTGGCGGGGACGGCGACTTTGGCTAGCTTTCGGGTTTCGGTTTTGAGGCATTTGGTGCAAACTTTGATCCGGCCGTGCTCGATCTTCATCCATTGTAAATTGGGATAAAGTCGAACTTTGGTCGGACGCATGGAGTGCGAACGCTTGAAAGTGGAAAGATAGCCTTTGCCGCAGATTGTACAAACTCTGGCCATATTGGTTGTTTAATTAAACAGTGTTATGATTAACACGCGCTTGATAATGTTAGCATAAGTTTTTGGTTTAGGCAAGAGTTTGTAAATCCCAAATGACAAATTACAAATCTCAAATAAGCTCCAAATTTCAAATCTCAAGTCCCAAAGGGCATTCTTTGGTATTTAGTGCTTGGAATTTATTTGTTATTTGATGCTTGTGATTTGGAGCTTAAAATTATGGATCCCGTAAGCATCATAATTTTCATTTTCATCCTGCTGTTTTCCGTCATCTTCCATGAAGTGGCGCATGGGTTGATGGCGGAAAAACTTGGCGATCCCACGGCCAGATACGCCGGTCGGCTGACTTTGAATCCGATTCCGCATATTGATTTGTTTGGTTCAATTCTTTTGCCCGTATTTTTGCTTCTGGTCAACTCGCCGATTCTGTTTGGCGCGGCCAAGCCCGTGCCTGTGGATTATCGCAATCTAAAAAATCTTCGCCGCGATATGCTGCTGGTGGCGTTGGCAGGCCCTATAACAAACATTGTCCTGGCTTTTATTGCCGCGCAGGTTTTGCGCTTCAGTCCCGCTCTTTCGGATATGGGCCAAGATCTTCTTTTGCAAACAGTTTTGCTAAACTTGGTTTTGGGGGTGTTCAATCTAATCCCCATCCCGCCTCTGGATGGCTCCAAGGTCCTGGCGAGCATATTTGGCTTTTTGGACCGGGGATGGATGTATTCGATTCTTTCCCTGGAGCGGTTCGGGTTTATCTTGATTATTCTGTTTCTGTTTTCCGGCCTCCTTCAGACCGTCCTCTTGCCGCCGGTTTTTTTCTTGATCAAGCTGTTTTTAGGTGCCGACATTCAACTGGGATTTTGAGTTCGATTATGCAATAGTCCTGTTTGACACTCTACACGTTTTTACCGATCGGCAATAACGTGTAGAGGTTTAGTAATAGAAAATTTGGCCTTTAATAACCGTGACATTTTGACGCAACTGTAATTCTTCCAACAGTTCATAGAATTCTTTAGAGAGAAACTTCGGGCCAATCATCACACTGCGCTGCAGATTCATAAAGCCGTTTTGGATTAGAAATCTTCTAAGAAATTTACGGTGCTTATGTTTCTCCTCAGGAATGTCAAATACAATGATGCAAGAATTCCCGTCCCTGGAAACGAATTTCATCCGAGAGATTTGTGACATGAGTAATTTTTGTTTTCCGGTAATGCTCAGAATGTATCGGAAAGATTTGCGAGATTTCTGTTTTTTGATAAGTTGTTTATTTTCTAAGTGATACAAGCTCCTGTTTATTTGGTCATAGGAATAACCGCCGGCCAAATAGTGCAGGCGTTTTTTATAATGATAGGGTGTTTCAAACGGATCAGGGATTAGTTCCGGCAGTTCTGAGATAATTTGAAGGATATCCAAAGCAATGCTTTTGGCAGCCTGCATTATTTTCTTTTTGGTTTTGGCTTTCATTGGGTAATAATCGTTAATTATATTGATCCTATAATTTGTTCCAATGATATTATACACGAAATTGCCGATCGGCCGAAACGTGTAGATTATATTAAGGTTGAGTTGGGTCAGGCTATAAGGATTGGAAATATAAAAAGTATTTGACCTATATTGCCGTCGCTTGCCCGGTAAAAAAAATCGGCGCAGGGTGGAATTCGGGCTTCGCGGTGAATTGCGAAGAGGAATTCTCACCCCGGCGCCTGTGTTTTGGTTGCTTCCTCCTTGCCCACAAGACGTTGGCTACTCGATCGTGAAGCGCTCGAATGTGACGCGAAGCCCCTCTTGAGCGAGTGGTGGGGCGATGGCGCGCAGCAGCATCTGACCGAACCGGTTGTTCTGTCTCACATCGAGCGGGTTGTCGAATTCGGCGAGTTCGGTCGAATGAGCAGAATTGAACTTGAACAGCTCATTGAGCACGACCTTGGCGACTTCCGCACTCCCAGAGTTCGAGGGCCGGTAGTCTTCTTGCATCGTGTATTCATGGCGGCTTTCTTCGTGCCCGCCCGAGGTCCACGCAGCAGTTTTCCTTCGTGATTCCGCTGCGTAGAATCTTTCCGGCCAGACGATCTCAGCCTTCACTACGTAGCCGATTCTCCTGACTTTGGGATTGCTTGTCAGTGAGGTGACCCCGGCGTTGATCAGGACACGATTCGGCACATTGATGCAGCGGTCGCCGAATTCCCAGCAGAAAGCGCCGAACGGGTGCTCCACTGCCGCACCATCCTCAAAGCTCACGACATGGCTCTGGCCATAGTTCGGGAACTCATAGTAGAGCGGCGAGAGCCAAGCGGCCATGATGGTCGCGGCGGTAAAGGACCAAACCGCCACTGCTGCCTTTTCCGAGCGGAGCCTGTGACTCCACCACTGTCCGAGAGTGATCAGGATGATCGTGGCCGATACGCTTCCGAAAAACCAGAGTAATCCAGACATACCAAACCCCAAGCTTGGGCGTTTGACAAGGGCTTGGGAAGTTGTTATTATTTGGCAGTAATTAAGAATACTTAAGCTAATTGTCGTATAGAGTTGCAACGGCAAGACTGCCGTTTTTATATGCCAACCGTTAATCAATTAGTCCGCAAGGGACGAACCAAGCCGGTCTATAAGTCCAAGACCCCGGCTTTGGACCGCGGGTTTAATTTGCTCGCCGGACGACCCTTCCCATTTCCGGAAGGCAGTCCATTTAAGCGCGGGGTTTGCATCAAAGTCACGACCACCACGCCCAAAAAACCGAACTCCGCCATCCGTAAGATCGCCAGGGTGCGCCTTTCCAATGGCATGGAAGTCACGGCTTACATCCCGGGCATTGGGCATAATTTGCAAGAGCACTCAGTGGTCATGATCCGCGGCGGCAGAGTCAAGGATTTGCCGGGAGTCAGGTATCACATTGTCCGCGGCAAATTGGATGCATCGGGGGTGGAGGGCCGGAAGCGCGGAAGAAGTAAGTACGGAGCCAAGAAAAGTTAGTAATTAGTAATTAAAAACAAGTAACAAGAAACAAGATGCCTAGAAAAGCACGAGCCTATAAACGACACCGCATCGAGGCGGATTACAAATACAACAGTATTAAGCTGGGCAAGTTTAT
>Ga0155569_130_pt1 | contig 4833 bp, 7 predicted proteins | sample RifCSPhighO2_12_FD_107226 | JGI IMG/M metagenome (GOLD analysis project Ga0155569, IMG submission 107226) | Candidatus Doudnabacteria bacterium RIFCSPHIGHO2_12_FULL_48_11
AAACGCCATGCCCAACAGCATGGGCACGAACAGCTTGTCAGCTGACTCGGGGTTGCGGCCGATGGATTCCATGGCCTTAGTCGCGGTCCAGCCGATAGCTAGAGCTGGAGCAAAGCCTCCAATGGCAATGGTTAAAGCCTTAGCCAAATACTTTACTGCTTCCGGGTCCATATTAATTATTTCCTTTCTTAATATTCCTACTCGACGTTAATTATTTTGAGTTTATTCGTCGGTGGAAAATTAAATACAAATTTAATGATGCGCCTCTTGAGGCAACTCCGCTGTCGCCATGGTTAGATATACCAGCGTCAGCATGGCAAACACCGTGGCCTGCACCAGTCCGACAATCAATTCCAGCAGCATGAACGGCAAGGGCACGAAATATGCGATCAATCCGGCAATCACGGTGAGCAGCACTTCGCCGGCAAAAATATTGCCGAACAACCTCAAGCTTAATGATACCATTTTGGCAACCTCGGAAAAAATCTCGATTATCCCCACCCCAAACTCAAACACCGCGACCATAATACTGATGCCGCCCTTGCGCAGGGAATGATACAGATCACCCAGTTTGACAAATTTATTGGCGTAGCGGAAAAAACCGATGGCCGCTACTCCTAAGATATGCGAGGTGATGACGGAAAACACAGCCATAGCCAAAGTCATGTTGAGGTCAGAATTGGCTGGGCGAAAAAGCGGCACTAATTCGCGCTCGCCGTGGACTAAAAGATATCGGCCGATTGATCCGGTGCCTGGGATAAAGCCCATCCAGTTGGACACGAGAATAAACAAAAACAATCCGCCGACAATGGGCAGGAATTTAAGGGATTTTTTGCGGTCTTGGGTGACTCGATCAACGTATCCCAGCATAAATTCCAGCACCCCTTCTGCAGCGTTCTGGAACCCCTTGGGGATCATGGCGGTTTTTTTGCGCAACAAAAAACCGGCAACCAGGAACAGCAACACGGCAATTACGGAATTGATGTAGGCATTAGTCACCGGAAAAGATCCGATGTGAAAAATTGGTTCAGCCACTAAAGGCGGAAGCGCGTACGCAGCGGTTATCGTCATTGTCATCGTTATCGTTATTTACTAATTAGCTCTCTGAATCTCCGAATTAGCCAAACCGTGGTCGCGACAATTGCCAGCAAAATTCCTACCAGCGCCATCCACGGCTCGCTGTCCCATTTGGCGTCCAGCCATTTGCCCAAAAGCCCGAACGCAACCAGAGGCAAGGCGATGATAAACCCCATTTCCAAAGCCAGGCTGGCAATCCGCCATTTGTTTAAGTCTTTGGGTTTCTGCGGTTCTGCCATAATTTGAAGAAAACATTTTCAAGGCGCGTATACTTTAACAAAAAATTGCCGTTTTGGCAAGGGTAACAAATTTCTAGGGTCTTGACTTTTACGAAATTTCCCTGGAGCCGAAGGTCGGAGTTGAACCCCGATAGTAGAATCTTCGGTTCACTACGTGCAGGCCGACAACTTTACCCCGCTCCTTCTGGAGCCAAGAGTGGGGGTCGAACCCACAACCTGCGGTTTACGATACCGCTGCTCTGCCAGTTGAGCTATCTTGGCAAATATCAGAAGGAGCGGGGCTATCCCTTACGAAGGGGTTGCTCTGCCTGTTGAGCTACTTCGGCAAGATCAGCCCGGTTATTATAGCAAAAATGTTATACATGCGTATAACGTTAATATAACAATCTATTATTTTTTTCATAATTATGATTTACTTAAATACTTTACAGTATTTAAGTTTTTTCAATTCACTATTTGCCGGAATGTGATTAAAATTATTTTACCTTTTAACACGTTTTTTCTTGGTTTTCCAATCCCCGGCCGTCAGGCGGTTGCGGGCATGGAGATGCCAGTCATGGGGGTTTGACTTCTGAATTGCGTCCCAAATCATTTTGGCGGTTTTGGTGTAAAGCTTTGAGTAAACAATCTTGCGGCTCTTAGCAAACTGTTTCTTCAGCTGATTGCCCTTATATTCCTGCTCGGTTAATTCCAAATCCACATCCACATAATCCGCGTCCTTGACGATCTTGGCCTCAATGGACTTGCGATCCTCATATTCGTGCCAGATTTTCTTAAACTCGGATACTGACGTGTCTTCCAGAATTTCCTTGACCGCCAGCTTTTCGTTGCGCTTGGTGTAAAGCCTGGAAACATAATGCACATCGCCAGTGCGACTTTCCGGCAAATCATGCACTAAAGCCATTTTCAAAATTTTCTCGTAATTAGTCACACCCTCATACTTGGCAATGATCAAACTAAGCCACATGACGCGGTAGGTATGCTCCGTGGTTGAGGAGAATTCCGGCGACAGCATCTGCACCCACGTGCGATGCACAAACCGAAAGGCCCCGATTTCATACAATAACTCAAGATCTCTTTTGATACTCATGTGATATAGTTTCATGGAGCAGGTAGCGGGAATCGAACCCGCGCTCTAACCTTGGGAAGGTCATGTACTGCCATTATACGATACCTGCATTACATTAATTTTTCAAATATTTCACTTTTATACCGGTCGTTTGGGTTTCGAGCCAATCCTCAAAGCCCTTCGTTTGGATCAAAATATGCTTGGCGTGCCAGAATTTGGTTCCATCTTTCTCCGCGGTTTCGACAGGATAGACCACATGATAGCCGTAGCGACTGACAAGCAATTTCTTCTGCACTTCGCCCAAAGGTCCTTCTTGGACCCTGGCTGAAAGCTCTGGGATGATTTCGTCAACTTCAAAAAATCCCAAATCTCCGCCAAGCTGCCCTGATCGCGTATCGTCGCTTTCCCTTTTGGCGATTTCCTCAAACGACCCTCCATTCAGAACATCATCCAAAATACGTTCGGCTTTTTGGTAGGAAGCAAAATCTATTTGTTCGGCGTTGTAATACATTTTCAAAGCGTTCGCCACAACCTGCGGTTCGACCACGTATCTGAAAAAACTCTCCCCTTCGCCTTTAATAAAACTTGCTTCAGAAAGCAGACTCGCGTCCCAGTTAAGTCCTAGGCTACTTGCTAAGACTTTGGATATAGCCTGAGCCGCAAGCCGCTCAGAAATGTAGGACTCATCGGTATTCGGCTCATATTGCTTAACGAACTTTGAAAATTCCCGCAATTCAGCGACAGAAACGGATTTTGATCCGACTTTAATTGCCGGCAAAAATCTCTGAACGCCATAGGCAAATACACTGTCTGACGCGGTACCGTAGCCATAGATTACCAATAGCCCCAGGACGGCAATAATCCCTGACCCCGCTAGCATAAATATCCGCTTGGATTTACTCATTCCTGAAAAAATAATTGAACCATTTTTGAGGATTGCTTAAATTATCTTGTTTCGCACTGCCGTCTTTTGGCTCTTCAGCCGGTGGCAAGGAAACGACAAACTCCCCTTCTTTTTTGAGGTTGAGTTTGTCGCGGGCCGCTCGTTCCGTATATTCCGGCGTGTTGTAATACTTGATCAATTCCGTCAGCTCCTCATTCTCTTTCTGGATTTCATCCGCTCGGGTTTGCAATTTTTTGATCTCGCGATTGACCTCGTACTTCTGTCTGAGCATCTTACTCAGACCAACTGAAACCATCAACAGCAGCAAGGCCAGTCCGGCTGTAGCCCATTTGGTCCGAATAAAATCCTTAAACTCCGTCATACAAATAGCGGAATAAGGGTGAACAAAACCATGCCGACTATCATCACGACGGCCAGGATAATCCAAATTTTCTGTAACCTTTGCCTATTTCTCATATATGTGTTATGCGGATCTCGAATCTAATGCGAATCTACGGATATGCCAATCTATAGTTTACCCCCAAGATTAGCATATTGGCTAGATTCGAATTGCATCTGTAAATTCGTATCACGTTTATTTTTTTAGTATCGCCAAGAATGCCTCTTGAGGAATGTCCACGGACCCAACCCGTTTCATGCGCTTCTTGCCTTTTTTTTGTTTTTCCAACAGCTTCATCTTTCTCGTGACATCACCGCCGTACAAACCCTTGGTCACGTCCTTGCGCATAGCCGGAATCGTTTCCCGGGCGATGATTTTGCCGCCGATTGCGGCTTGAATCGCGATTTCAAATTGCTGTCGGGGGATTAAACTTTTTAACTTTTCAGCCAGGGCCCGGCCTTCTTTTTCCGCAGTCAGACGATGCACGATCATCGACAAGGCATCAACTAATTCCCCCGCAACGAGGAGGTCCAACTTAACCAAATCTGCTTCTCGAAAATCCAAAAATTCGTAATTTAGCGAGGCATACCCGGACGACACACTCTTAAGTTTATCATAAAAATCGATTATCATCTGGGCCAGGGGCATTTCGGCGCTGATCAGGACTCGCTCATCGCTTAGGTAATCCAAATTTTTGTAAATTCCGCGCCTGCCGGTGACAAGCTCCAGAATGCCGCCGATATATTTTTGCGGTGTCAGAACCTCCACCAAAACCCATGGCTCTTCCATAGTCGCAAATGCAGATGGGTCAAGCAGCTGAGACGGAGTATGGATGGATTTAATGCTTCCATTTTTCATTTTAAGTTTGTACTCCACCGAAGGCGCGGTTAAAACCAAATCGAGTCCGTATTCCCGAGTTAAACGCTCCTGGACAATATCCATATGCAGAAGCCCTAAGAATCCCGTGCGGAAGCCAAAGCCCAAAGCCGGAATATTTTCCGGCACAAAATCCAATGCCGCGTCTGACAACTTGAGCTTCTCGATCGCGTCGCGAAGGAGCGGGTAATCATCACCGGAGGTTGGGAAGATACCTGCAAATACCATTGGCTTGACTTGCTTGTAGCCGGGTAACGCTTCCCGCCCACCTTTAGTGAGCGAGGCTCGC
>Ga0155569_120_pt1 | contig 4789 bp, 6 predicted proteins | sample RifCSPhighO2_12_FD_107226 | JGI IMG/M metagenome (GOLD analysis project Ga0155569, IMG submission 107226) | Candidatus Doudnabacteria bacterium RIFCSPHIGHO2_12_FULL_48_11
CATCGGCAAGGAAGGCCGCAACATCCGCACCTTTGAGCAGATGCTGGGCGTTGAGGTGATCGTCGACGACACGCCGGACACGGTGGTCATTTCGGGCTTTAATTCGGTCAGAAGGCATATTGCCAAAATCGCTTTGGAGAAATTGATTCAGGACGGCCGGATCCATCCGGCTAAAATTGAAGAGTCCACGGAAAAAGCCAAGCGCGAGATAGCGGAAATGATCAAGGAAGCCGGAGAGGCTGCGGTTTATGAGCTTGGCATCACCAATTTTCCTCCCAAACTGGTTCAGCTCATCGGTCGCTTGAAATTCCGCACCAGCTACGGCCAGAACGTGCTCAAGCACTCGGTGGAGATGGCCAAGCTGGCAGCCCTGATGGCAGAGGAGTTGGGGGCGGACGTGCCCACGGTCAAGCAAGGGGCGCTCTTGCACGACATTGGCAAAGCGTTGGATCAGGATATGGAAGGCACGCACGTGGAGATCGGCAAACAAATCGCCAAGAAATTCAATTTACCCGAAAAAATTGTCAACGCCATTGAAGCCCACCATGGGGACGTGGAATACACTTCCATCGAAGCGGCGATCGTGGATGCGGCTGACAATATTTCGGGCAGCCGGCCAGGGGCGAGGCGCGACACTTACGAAAACTATATACAAAGGCTGCAGGAGCTGGAAACTTTAGCCTCCGGCTTTGAAGGTGTGGATAAAGTCTATGCCATTCAAGCCGGCCGGGAGATTCGAGTGTTCGTATCGCCCGCCAAGATGGATGACTGGGGCGCGACCAAACTTGCCCGCGAAATCGCCAACAAAATTGAACAGGACCTGAAGTATCCCGGTGAGATTCGAGTGATGGTAATCCGAGAGACGAGAGTGATAGAATATGCAAGATAATTAGAGAATTACGGATTGCGGATTAATCCGTAATCCGTTAATTCGCAATAAATAATTAATCAATGCTAAAAATATTGTTCTTCGGGGACATTGCCGGCAGTCCTGGCCGCAAAGCGGTAAAACAAGAATTGCCCAAAATCATGGAGTCAGAACAACCTGATCTTGTCTTGGCTAATGTTGAAAATCTTGCCCATGGCAAGGGAGTGACCGTCAAAACGATAGAGGAGTTGATGCGCGCGGGGATCCAGGGTTTTACCGGCGGCAATCACGTTTTTTCCAAAAAAGAATTTTCAGAACAGGCGCTCAGGAAGTATTCGGAGTTGATCGTCATACCAGGGAACATCCCTGACACTTATGCCGGCTCAACAGCTGTCAAAATCGAGACTGCCAAAGGGTCGGTGCTGCTGGGTAATTTTTTGGGCCAGGTTTTTATGGATAGGCAATTCCCTGAAGCGGTTTCTTCGCCGTTTAGCGGCGTTGACGAATGGCTTAATAGCCATTCTGAAAAATTCGCCGCCATTGTTGTTGACTTCCACGCTGAAGCGACCAGCGAAAAAATTGCCTTCGGCTATTATCTCGACGGCCGGGTAGCGGCGGTATTGGGCACTCACACGCACATTCCCACTGCGGACGCCAAGGTTTTGTCTCAAGGCACGGCATACATTACTGACGTCGGCATGTGCGGAGCAGCAGGCTCTGTGCTGGGGGTCAAAAAAGAACTGTCGCTTAAGCGGTTTCTAACCGGCGAGCGGGTCGCTTTTGACATCCCGGAAGACGCTTCATCGGCGGAATTAAGTTATGTTATCATTACTATAGACGAGCAATCCGCCAAAGCAATCAGCATTCAGGCGGTGCATAAAATCGTCGGACTAAGATAAAAACCATGCGAGGATTCGTGTTTGAACCCAAAACTAAATTTTTGGACCCTGAAAAAATCGTGTTTCAAACCGGCCTTTCGAAGGGACAAAAAGTCGCCGACCTGGGCGCGGGCAACGGCTTCTATGCCTTCGCTTCCTCCAAAATCGTCGGGGACAGCGGCGAGGTGTTTGTGGTTGATATTTTGGAGGATGCCTTAAGCCACGTATCTTCGGAGGCGAGGCTGAAGGGACTTCGGAACATCAAAACTATTCGAGCGGATTTGGAGCAGTCCGATGCCTGCGACAGCATCGTAGCCGGTAGCATGGATCTGGTGATTTTTGCCAATGTCTTCCATCAGATAAAAAATCCGGAAGAGCTGTTTCGGCAGGCTTACCGCCTGCTTAAATCCGGCGGCAAGGTTTTGGTCGTAGAATGGAACAGTCAACCCAGCCCGTTTGGACCGGATTTCAGCCTTCGCGTGCCGGAGAAGCAAGTTTCGGAGTGGGCCAATAAAAAAGCGTTTAGATTGGTCAGTTCCATTGAGACTGACCGCTATCATTACGGCTTAATTTTTACCAGATAACAGTTAACAAACAACAATTAATATGATAACAGATTATTTTTTTTGGTTCGCTCAACCTTCGACCTACCTGGACAAGTGGGATTTCATTTTCGGATATTTTTTTGCCGCCTTGTTTGTAATCGGACTGGTTCTGTTGATTGCAAAAAGATTCACTAAGCACGAGATTGTGAAGAAACTGCTGGGCAGATTTGCTTCCGAGGAATTGTCCATGGGCCTGATCGGCTTGATCTGGTTTGGGCTGCGGTACGAAAATACCCCGATTTTTGGCAAAAGGTTATGGGCCGGGTTGATCGTCTTGGTGATGTTGGTTTGGGCCTTTTTCGTCTTTAAGTATCTGCTGCTGCGATTCCGCGCGGAAAAAAAAGAATATGATGATTTCCAGATGAAGAGCAAGTATTTACCAGGGAAAAAATGACAGAGCTTGGAAAAATCGCGGAAGATTTGGCGGCTGAACATTACAAGCGGCATGGGTACACAATTTTGGAACGGAATTATTTTCCGAAGTTCGGTAAAAGAATGGGTGAGTTGGATATCGTTTGTTTCAAGAATCAGGATTTGGTGTTTGTTGAGGTTAAGGCCAGGACCTCCAAACGCTTCGGCAGTTCGTTGGAAGCCGTGGATTTTTTTAAGCAGCAGAAGCTAGTCAAAACCGCGAAGTTATACATCCAGCTCCATCCGCAATACGCCAACTATAACCCCAGAATTGACGTCGCCGCCGTAGACATTGACCCAGCCGGAGAGCGCTCCGGCGGGGTTGACAATAAACAAGAACCTGTTATAATATTGACGAATGTAGTCGAGGATTTGAATTAACGAGTATTAAACTCGTTTTATTTTTTAATTCAAATCCCATTCGTATTAATATTCGTGTAAATTAGTGTATATACTATGAACTCAGAATTTGAATCAGCCCTCAATCAATTAGTCGAAGAGAAAGACATCAACAAAGAAGAGCTTCTGAAAATGATCGAAGCGTCGTTAGCTGCGGCCTTCCGCAAAGATTACGGCAAAAAGGACCAAAACATTGTGGTCGAGCTCAACGGGGAAAATTTGTCGACCAAAGTTTTTGACGCCAAGAAAGTCGTGGAGGAAGTCGTGGACCCGATGAAGGAGATGGCCTTGGAAGATGCCAAGAAGCACAAGAAGGGGGCTCAGGTTGGTGATGAGATAAAGATTGACATCACGCCCAAAACCGGGGCTAAGTTCGGCCGGATAGCCGCCCAGACTGCCAAGCAGGTGATTGTCCAGAAAATTCGCGAAGCCGAGCGTAGTGTGATGTTTACGGATTTCAAATCCAAAGAACGACAACTTGTTTCCGGCCTCGTCCAGCGCATCGAAGGGGAGACGATTTTGGTGGATCTGGGCAAGGCGACGGGGGTACTGTTCCCGTCCGAACAAATCAAAGGCGAGAAATATCCGGTCGGCTCGCGGCTGAAAGTTTTGATTTTGCATGTGGAGCCTACGGCCAAAGGTCCCAAGATTACTTTGTCGCGCTCGCATCCTGATGTGGTTAGGCGCTTTTTTGAAATCGAAGTGCCGGAAATTTTCAACGGGATCGTGGAGATTAAGTCGATTGCCAGGGAAGCTGGCAGTCGGACGAAAATCGCCGTTTGGTCCGGGCAGGAAGGGGTTGATCCGATCGGCGCCTGCGTCGGCCAGCGGGGAAGCAGAGTTCAGACTATTATGGGTGAACTCAATGGCGAAAAGATCGACATTATCGCCTGGTCAGAAGATACCGTTAGATTTATCGCCAATGCCCTTTCTCCGGCCAAAATTCTGAATGTTCAGCTTAATGAAGAGGCGAAGGAATCCAAGGTTGGCGTGCTGTCCGACCAACTATCCTTAGCTATCGGCAAGGCCGGCCAGAACGTCCGCCTGGCCGCTCGACTTACGGGATGGAAAATTGATATAGTGGAAGAGCAGATCGGCGGCGAGAAAACAAAGGAAGAAAAGCCGGCAGAATCAGAAGCAGTTGAAGAGACTAAGGCTGTTGATGAAACTAAGCAAGAATGACAAATTACCAATGCCAAATTTCCAATAAAATGTCTAATGTCAAAGTTTTAAATTTTAAAATTTAATCATTTAGCATTTTATTTGACATTGGAAATTAGAAATTTGACATTCATGAAAGAACTCCAAATGCCGCTGATTCCCATGGTCATCGAGAAGTCGCAGTTTGGCGAGCGGGCTTTTGATATTTATTCAAGACTGCTCAAAGAACGGATAATTTTTTTAGGCGAGCCGATTGACGATCATATGGCCAACCTGGCCATTGCCCAGCTGTTGTTTTTGTCTGCCGAAGATCCCAAGAAAGATATTAAGTTATATATCAATTCACCAGGCGGTTCTGTCACCGCGGCTTTGGCGATTTATGACACTATGCAGTATGTGCAGCCGGATGTGGCTACTATTTGTATCGGCCAGGCGGCTTCTGCCGCGGCCGTGCTTTTGACATCCGG
>Ga0155569_108_pt1 | contig 4510 bp, 3 predicted proteins | sample RifCSPhighO2_12_FD_107226 | JGI IMG/M metagenome (GOLD analysis project Ga0155569, IMG submission 107226) | Candidatus Doudnabacteria bacterium RIFCSPHIGHO2_12_FULL_48_11
TACAACAGTATTAAGCTGGGCAAGTTTATCAATTACGTCATGGAACGCGGCAAGAAAACCGTGGCTACCAGGGTGGTATATGACGCGCTCGCTGTTGTCGCCGACAAAACCAAGACTGACCCCAAACAAGTGTTTGAACAGGCTGTCAAAAACGTCAGCCCGATTTTGGAAGTCAAAGGCAGAAGAATCGGCGGGGCTAACTACCAGGTGCCCATGGAAGTGCAAGAGCCTCGGAAAACCACGTTGGGTATGAAGTGGATTATCGAAGCGGCGCGGCTGAAGAAAGGTCGGCCCATGGCGGAAAAATTAGCCAATGAATTGATGGAGGCATATAACAAGCAAGGAGCGGCGATTAAGAAACGCGAAGACGTGCACCGCATGGCCGAGGCTAACAAGGCCTTTGCGCATTTTGCGAGATTCCAAAGACGCTAAGCGTCAATTATCAATTTACGAATTTATAATAATCAAGTAATGGTCAATTGACAATTATCAACTTGAAAATTACTTGGAAATTGAAAACTGATAATTGAAAATTATCATTATGCCTAGAGAATTTCCAATAGAACAAACGCGTAATATCGGCATTATTGCGCATATCGATGCGGGTAAGACCACGGTTACCGAGGGAGTTTTATTTAACACGGGGCTAATCCACAAGATTGGCACGGTGCACGCAGGTGAAACGGTCACAGACTGGATGGAGCAGGAGCGGGAGCGCGGTATTACCATTACGGCCGCGGCTGTGACTTGTTATTGGACGCCGAAATTCGTTAAATTGGCCGGTGACGTTAAGCATAAAATCAATATTATAGACACGCCCGGGCATGTCGATTTCACCGTGGAAGTGGAGCGATCATTGCGCGTCTTGGATGGCGCGGTTGTCGTGTTTGACGGCAAGATGGGGGTGGAGCCGCAATCCGAAACCGTTTGGCGCCAGGCGGACAAATACTCAGTCCCACGCATGTGCTTTATCAATAAGATAAACCAAACTGGCGGGGATTTTTATAAATATTTGGATGCGATTCATAAGCGGCTATCACCAAACGCCTTCCCAATCCAGATCCCGATCGGATTTGAAAAGGATGTTTGCGGCGTAGTGGATTTGGTGACCATGAAGTCTTACACCTATAAAGAATATACGGACAAAGAATTCAGTGTAAGCGAGGTTGCGGCGGATTTGAAAGACAAAGCATTGGAGTGGCGGCACAAACTTTTGGAGCACGTGGTGGAATCGGATGATGCTTTGATGGAAAAATATTTGGCTGGGCAGGATCTGACTGAAATAGAATTTCTAACGGCTATCCGCAAAGCCACGCAGAGCGGTAAATTTTTCCCGGTGCTTGGGGGAGACGGCCGCGGTGTGATTGTCCAGACCCTGCTGGATGCGGTGACGAATTTTTTGCCAAACCCGATAGACCGCGGTGAGGTGAAAGGAACAAACCCTAAGACCAAAGAAGAACTGATGCGCAAACCCGCGGATACTGAGCCGTTTACGGCCTTAGCTTTCAAAATCGCCACTGACCCGTTTGTGGGCAAGCTGGCTTTTTTTCGCGTTTATTCAGGCATCTTGACTGCCGGCAGCTACATTTTGAATACCAGAAACGGCAACAAAGAGCGAGTCGGCCGGATTGTTCGAATGCATGCCGATGAGCGGCAAGACATCAAGGAAGTGTTTGCCGGCGACATCGCAGCATTAGTCGGTCCCAAGGAAACTTTTACGGGCGACACGCTTTGCGAATTGGAGCATCCCATTTTACTGGAAGCCATCAAGTTTCCGGAGCCGGTCATTTCCGTGGCGATTGAGCCAAAAACCAAGGCTGACCAGGAAAAGATGGGCTTGGCTTTGCAGAAGCTGGCCGAGGAAGATCCGACTTTTAAGATCCGTTCTGACGAGGAAGTCCAGCAAACTTTGATTTCCGGCATGGGCGAACTGCACTTGGAAATCATCGTCGATCGCATGAAGCGGGAGTTTAAGGTGGAAGCCAATGTTGGCCGGCCGCAAGTGGCGTTTAAGGAAACGATCCGAGGCAAATCCGAGTCTGAAGGCAAATACATCCGCCAGACCGGCGGCCGGGGCCAATACGGGCATGTGGTCATCAAACTTGAGGCCAATGAGCCGGGCAAAGGCACGGAATTTATCAATGAAATCGTGGGCGGGGTCATTCCCAAGGAATATATTAACCCGATTGAAAAAGGTATTCGTGAGGCGGCGGACCGCGGCGTGTTGGCCGGATTTCCGGTGATTGACTGGAAGGTGACCCTGTTTGATGGCAGTTACCACGAAGTGGACTCCTCCGAAATTGCTTTCAAGATCGCCGGCTCCATGGCGTTCCAGGATGCCGTCAAGAAAGCCCAGCCGATATTGCTGGAGCCGATCATGAAAGTGGAAGTGATCACGCCCGAGACCAGCTTAGGCGACGTCATTGGGGATCTCAATGCCAAGCGGAGCAAGATTTTGGAAATGACGGAAAAGGGGCATTTGAAAGTCGTTGATGCGCTGACACCTTTGGCTGAAATGTTCGGCTATGCCACGCAAATCCGTTCCATGTCCCAGGGACAAGCGTCATACACTATGGAGTTTGACCATTACGAAGAGGTGCCGAGGAACGTGGCTGAGAAAATCATCGAGGGCGTAGGGAAGATTAGAGTAGGGCAAGTCGGGAAGTAGCTCGGCACAAGCCCGCAAAAAAACTACCGGCTATCATTCGCTCGGGTTTCGGACGAAAAAAGACGGCGTCAAAATTTGCTGGACGCAAATTTTACGCCTAAGTTCTCGGCCTTGTCACAGAACAATATTGTGACTTCGGCCTGCGAAATTCTTTTTTCGCCAAAACCCTCGCTCAGAAGAAAATAAAGGTATTGCCCATCCCCGCGGAAGCGGGGATCTTTTTACTGTTTTTAACACCTCACACGGGTATGAGGTGTTAAATAGGCGAATAAAAAACAGCCGAAACCTTTGCATCTTTGGCAGAGCGGGTCGGTTGTTGTCGCTGGCGAACTAATCGCCGTAGGATGAGCCACGAGATCTGGAACTGGGCACGAAGGCCTCAAAAAGTCTCATGCTGATGTATATAGCCGCGCATCCCGTTGATGCTCCGATGGACACCGCTAAGATATATCCAGCTCCTTCAGCTTTCAGTCCCAATGTGACTACCGGGTTCACAACGGCGGCGATTGCGACACTGAAAACCACTTTCAGAATCTGCATCGTGTTCATCGTTCCTCCTGGTATCTGATTGCGAAGTCGGCAAGGTTTCGTAGGCGCATCTCGGGCATGTTTCCAGATGCTCGAGGATGGCCTGCTTCACCATTGGCCGAATGGTGTCCGAATCTACCCAGAACGCAGCTCGCACAGCTTGGCGATCAGGGCAGACAAACTGGTAAAAGCCCTTGATAACGCTGACTTGCCAAGCGGACATATTGCCTCCTCATGCTCGAAGTATAGCATTGACATCGGGATCTAAAAAGTATACACTAAACCGTTGGCTTTACAAAGGGCCAAAAATCCTCTATAATCATTAGGCAATTAAATTTAGATACAAGGAAACAAGCAAATATGGCAGAAGCTTTTAAAAGAGACAAGCCGCATGTCAACATTGGCACCATTGGCCATGTGGACCATGGCAAGACCACCCTGACCGCAGCTATTACTTCAGTTTTAGCCAAATCTGGTAAGGCCAAAGCGCGGGCTTATGATTCAATTGATAACGCGCCCGAGGAAAAAGCCCGGGGGATTACGATTAATACCACTCACGTTGAGTACCAATCCGAAAAGCGGCATTATGCTCACGTAGACTGCCCAGGGCATGCCGACTACATCAAGAATATGATTACCGGCGCAGCCCAGATGGACGGCGCGATTTTGGTGGTTTCGGCATCCGACGGCCCAATGCCGCAAACCCGCGAGCACATTCTTTTGGCAAGACAAGTGGGCGTGCCTTATATTGTCGTTTACATGAACAAGGTTGATATGGTGGATGACAAAGAACTGCTCGATTTGGTGGAAGAGGAAATCCGAGACCTTTTAACCAAATATCAATTCCCGGGCAAAGACACCCCGATTATCCGAGGTTCTGCTTTGAAGGCTTTAGAAGGCGACAGTTCTGAGATCGGCGAGGCATCCATCCTCAAATTAGTGGAAGCATTGGATACATATATTCCGGAACCGACGCGCGACGTGGATAAGCCGTATCTGATGCCGATAGAAGATATCTTTTCCATCGAAGGCCGCGGCACCGTGGTCACTGGCAGAATCGAGCGCGGAATTGTCAAACTCAATGACGAAGTCGAAATCGTCGGATTGCGTCCGACCTCCAAAACCGTAGTCACCGGCATCGAAATGTTTAACAAGCAGTTGGACGAAGGCCGCGCAGGCGACAACGCCGGCATTCTGCTTCGCGGAACCAAGAAAGACGAAGTCGAGCGCGGACAAGTGCTTTGCAAGCCCGGCTCCATCACCCCCCACACCGAATTTGACGCCGAAGTGTATGTCTTGACCAAGGAAGAGGGC
>Ga0155569_131_pt1 | contig 3986 bp, 3 predicted proteins | sample RifCSPhighO2_12_FD_107226 | JGI IMG/M metagenome (GOLD analysis project Ga0155569, IMG submission 107226) | Candidatus Doudnabacteria bacterium RIFCSPHIGHO2_12_FULL_48_11
ATAATTAATCTGCTAGCAGGATTATGGGACACTAAACTGTCTAAAAGCCAAAAACGCCCCTTCCGGGCGTTTTTGCTTTATAATGTATTCATGAATCATTGTCCATATTGCGGCGAAAACCCAATCAACCACCAGGCCAACAAGTTTTTTGTGTCCATGGATATTTGGTTTACGCCTCTGCGGCGAAAACTGTTCTTTGGGCCAATCGACAACTACTTCGTTAATCCCATGGCTGACGGTTTGGCTTTTGCTATTTATCAGACACTTAAGGCCCTGAAGCTTATCCGGTTCAACCGCGACATAACCAAAATCCCTTATCAGCGAGCCAAAACTTTATGGCAGGAAGCGATAAATCAGGGAATTGAGTTTGCCGAAATCAAGCCGTTTGGGCTTTCGATTGATTGTTATCAGACCAAAATCCGCGGCAAGCAAAAAATATTTTTCGGCCTGCCGCGGCCGGAAAACGTTGACGAATCAATTCTTGATTGGATTGACGACAAATGGATTTTGAAACAGAAACTCATACAAGCCAACTTGCCGGTGCCGAATGGCGGATCATTTACGGATTTGAACAGAGCGTTGGCTTTTTTCCAAATCCTACCCAAGCCTGTGGTAGTCAAGCCCAGGAAGGGCAGCCGCGGTCGGCACACCACCACTCTCGTACAAACAACAGAGCAATTGATACAAGCGTTTGCGATCGCCAAACAACTTTGTCATTACATCGTTATTGAAGAATACCTGGCGGGCGACGTCTATCGCGGCACAGTCATTGATAGCAAATTAGTCGGGATCTTGGGCGGCTCATCGCCCAAGGTAACCGGGGATGGGGTCAGCACAATCGCAAGCTTAGTCGAACAGCACAACCAAAACCTACCTGCCGGCATGCAGCCGGTCAAAATCACAGAATCAAACCTGAGACACCTGCTGCGGCAGAACCTGAGTCTGGATTCTGTTTTACCGCCAAATAAAACTGTTACCTTGAGCGAAAAAATCGGCGTAGCCTACGGCGGCACAAGCTTCGATTGCACCGAGGTCGCTCATCCGAAAACCAAACAAATGTTCCTGGATGCGGCAGCCGCCGTTAGCGACCCTATCCTGGGTTTTGACTTCATTGCTGAAGACATCCGTAAATCGCCCCAGGAGCAAGCCTGCGGCATTATAGAGTGCAACGGTGCGCCTTTCATCAACCTGCATTACGATCCACTCTACGGCCAAACTATCAACGCCGCCAAACACGTCTGGGATCTTCTGATTTGACAAGTTTTTTTCCTGGCGCTAACATAAATTTACGTTAACAAATCACAAGTTCTATTAGGGAAGTCCGGTGAGATTCCGGCACTGTGCCGCAACTGTAATCCCCAAACTGGGGCAAGTCAGATCGCTAAATAGAATCGATTCTCCCCGAGCAGGATTTTTTGATTTCACCTCGGGAGAGGTGATTTTTTTCGTTGAAGGAGGAACTCGTGAAGCGGAGACGTTTCGTGGTAATCGGGATTTCCGCCCTTACTGTCGCCTGCGCTGACTGGTTCAGAAAAACCCCATCAGCACCCAGCTCCCAAGGAACCACTCCAGCTCCCCAACCTCAACCACAACCGCAAACCATTTCCCTGCTTATAGCGGTTCGGCAGGCCGGTTACAGCAGCGCGCAATCCATCGCTTACGGCACCAACGGAGCTGCGCGCATTGCCATCGGAGGCAGCGTCAACTACAACTTTCTGGTCAACGGCCAGCTCGTCGGCATCGGCTCCGGCCAGTCGCCTACGCTCAACGTCCCGGCAATGCAGGTTTCAAACAACGCACAAATAACCGTCCGCGGTATTTAGGAAGCATGCCCCGTACCAGAGCACAAGCGACTGGTGCGCGGGCCAACCCGCTCTTCCTTCTTTCTTTCTAAAAAATAACCTATCATCAATGAATAAAAAATTTATTTATGCTATTACGTTAGCGCTCATCGCAGCTACCTTGACAACCAGCGCCTTGGTTTCCGCGGCTGATTTAGACCAGGCGCTTTCGACTCTGCCTCAAAATGACGAATGGGCCATCATGGCTTATGCCTCTCAAGGCCAAAACGTGAGTCAAAATTTCTTGCGCGGAGATGTGGGCGACAGTGCCACGGACATTGAAAAACGGATCTTGGCCATCACGGCCCAAGGCGAGGATCCGCGAAGTTTCGGCAGCGAAAACTTCGTGGAGCGGCTCAAAAGTCTATTTGACGGCAACCAGATCGGCGACGCGTCATTGCTCAACGATGATATCTTCGGGCTTTTGGCCTTGTCTTCCGCAGGGGAACGAGGGGAAATCCGGCAACAGCTCGCTGACCATATCCGCAGCAGCCAAAACTCCGATGGCGGCTGGGGATTTGCATCCAGTGTCGGCTCTGACTCCAATACCACAGCCATGGCAGTGGCCGCGCTTAGAACCACAGGAAATGCGCCGTCTTCCGCCTTAAGCTATTTACAAAGCTCTCAAGCTTCCTCCGGCGGCTACGGATTCAGCCCGGGACAAGAAGCTGACGGCGCCTCCACGGCTTGGGTCATCTCCGGTCTCATCGCCGTTGGAGAAAGCATACCTAATAATGCCAAAACTTTTTTGGAAAATCTGCAACTTCCTGACGGCTCTTTCAAATGGCAACCTAATGATCCCTCGGGATCTGATTTAGTCACGGCTTATGCGGTGATCGCCTTGTCGGGTCACACGCTGCCAATTCAAACCATCAGCCCCACCCCTACCCCAAGCCCAACACCTACACCAACTCCTGCGCCCAATCCAACGCCAAGCCCCACACCCGCACCGGGTCCTAGTCCAAGCCCGGCACCTTCGCCACCGCCAGCACCCACTCCAACCCCTACACCAAGCCCAACTCCTTCCCCAAGCCCTCCGCCAGCTGACGGACCAACACCACGGCCTACAGAAACAGTCCCTCTCCATTGCCGCGTGCCGGTTTTTCACACTGATTTTGTTTTTCCACCTGAAGGCGGCAAGATCGTTAAGGTCGGAGACCAGCTTTACTTCATCAAAACCTGGGAAGCGGGATGCGGCGATGTTGGAGGCGGCTTCCCTACACCGGTTCCCACGCCCACACCCTCACCTACACCTTCGCCAACCCCACCGCCGCCTCAACAAACAGTCAGCATCTGGGTCCGCAGCCAAAACAGCACGATTTTTTCAGGCAACATCACGCCAGCTCCTGAAACAGGCTGGACTGCGCTGGGTGCGCTGACCACATCCTCAGCTAGCGGCGGATTTCCGGTAACCATCGCCAATACTTCCTTGGGCGCCTACGTCCAATCAATCGCTGGCATTGCAGCAGCGGGTGCCAATGGCTGGCAATACGCGGTCAACGATGCCATTCCCAATGTCGGCGCCTCTGCTTATCAAATCAATCCCAATGACCGCGTCCAATGGTTCTACGGCCCGCCAAGTTCTTCGCCATACTAGCTTAATATATACATATATGCACATATATATGTGTAAATCTAAAGGTCTTAATCGGTACCTATTTGCGCCATGCCTTTTTTAGGTACCTGCGAGTCATCAAGCCAAAAACCCAAAAAAAACTCAAAAAAAAGAGATGGCAGGCCATCTCGGAATGAAAACGATCAAGTTACTCGGTGCCGTAGAGGCGGTCGCCGAGGTCGCCCAGGCCTGGGACGATGTACTTGCGGTCATCCAAACGCTCGTCCACGGCAGGCCCGTAGAGCATGACATCCGGATGTGCTTGGCCCACCGCAGCCAGTCCTTCCGGCGCCGCCACCACGAACAACTGGCGAATGTCAGTAGCTCCCGCTTGCTTGAGGATGTTGACCGCCATGATCGTGCTGCCGCCGGTAGCGACCATGCCGTCGAGAATGATGACGTGGTCGTGCTTGAGATTTGGCGGCAGATTTCTTCCGTAACAACTGGCTTCTGCCGTCTCCTCGTCGCGCCCAAGCCATATGAATCCAACCCTCACATCCGAGAAGAAACCCAGGGCCGTGTCCAGCATG
>Ga0155569_119_pt6 | contig 2116 bp, 4 predicted proteins | sample RifCSPhighO2_12_FD_107226 | JGI IMG/M metagenome (GOLD analysis project Ga0155569, IMG submission 107226) | Candidatus Doudnabacteria bacterium RIFCSPHIGHO2_12_FULL_48_11
GATTTGGTGTTAAACGGCGTGGAAATCGGCGGCGGCAGCATCCGGATCCATGACCCCAAGGTGCAAGAGAAAATTTTCGATCTTATTGGATTCTCCAAAGAACAAAAATCGCAATTCGCGCACATGCTGGAAGCTTTTGAATACGGAGTTCCCCCGCACGGCGGCATTGCCCCGGGCGTTGACCGGTTCGTACGCATTCTCGCCGGCGAAGAAAAAATCGCCGAAGTCATCGCGTTTCCGCTGTCCGGCAACGTCCGCGACCCCATGATGGGCTCGCCATCTGAGGTCTCGGAAAAACAACTCAAAGAACTGCATCTTAAATTGGATCTGCCAAAAAAGAAAAAATAATTGCGTATACGCAAACGTATACGTAAGCGTAGACGTATGGCAAAAAGAAACCAGGCAAGAAAATTAAGCCGAATTGGCCGGAATTCAACGGGCATAATCCTGCCGCCAAAAATTTTAGCCGATCTTGGCTGGCATAAGCGGCAGCGGGTTTTAGTCAAGCGGGTGCCGCGCGGGATCTTGATTATTGATGCTAAGACAAAAAAGAGAAAAAATAGTAAATTAAAAAATACTTAAATACTGTAAAGTATTTAAGTAAATAAAATTATGCCGATAGCAAAAAATCTCGAAAAATTATTAAAACAAAATAGGATCAAATATGAAGTGGTTGAGCACCGCAAGGTTTTTACGGCTATGGACGCTTCGGCCACGCAGCACATCAAACAATCTGAAGTAGCCAAAGCCGTGCTTTTGAAAGGCAAAAAGAATCTGTATCTGGCTGTGCTTCCGGCCGGCAATAATTGCGACTTCAAAGCGCTGTCCAAGCTGGCTGGCGACAAAGTCTCGATGGCGAAAGAAAAAGATATCACAGTCAAGCTAAAAACCAAAGTCGGACTGATAGCGCCGTTCGGCTCGCTTTATAAGCTCCCGGTCTTTATCGATAAAAAACTTCTTAAAAATAAAAAATTGAATCTCCCGGCCGGATCGTATACGGAGTCAGTCGCACTGGCGACGAAGGACTATTTGAAGCTGGAAAATCCAATTGTGGGAAATTTTGGGATCAAAAAGTAAACCAATTAGTATTTATCAGCAGTAGTGGATCCCCGCTTTCGCGGGGATGGACCTCTGTCCTTATGCAAATAAAAATAGATCAGTACGAAGGTCCTCTAGACCTCCTTTTGCAACTCATAGAGGATCAGCAGCTCGACATCACCACCGTTTCTTTAGCCACCGTCACTGAACAGTTCCTGGGCTATGTCAAAAACCTCCAGGAAAAAAATCCGACTCATCTGGCGGATTTTCTGATGATCGCGGCCAAGCTTTTGGTCATCAAATCCAAAACACTGCTTCCCAACGTTGAGCTTGGCGTGGAAGAAGAAGAGGCCGCTTTTGATTTGACCGCGCAATTGCTGCTTTACAAAAAATACAAAGAAGTCGCGCGACACCTCAAGAAACTGGATATCCGAAGGCGTCAGGCCTGGAGCCGTGAAGCGGAATTTGAAGACATGGTCACTTTCCTACCTGATCCAAACGTAACCAAGGACAGTCTGGCCGCAAGCTTGCGCAAGCTGGCTTCCGAGCTGAAAGAAATCATCAAGCTGCCCCAAAAAGTCATGGAAGAGGTGGTGTCCATTTCCGAAAAAATCGAGTATATTCAAGGACTTATTTCTCAAAAACTCCAAACCTCGCTTTCTGACCTCATTAAAAATTCGAAAAGCAAGACTGAAACGATTGTGACTTTCTTGGCTCTGCTCGAACTCATTAAGCAGCGCATCCTGAGCGTAGAGCAAAGCCGGATGTTCGGAGATGTAATAATTAAGAAAACGTCTGGCGTTTAACGGCAGCGCGGCGCGTATCGGTTAGCGTCCGATATTAAGCGTTGGGAAAGCCGCATAACGTCGCCGTAAGACGATACGCAGAGCGCCGACGAATAACAAATTACCATATGGATCCCACAAAGCTAAAATCTCAAATCCTCTCAATCCTCTTTGTCAGCGCCAAGCCGGTGACAGTTAAAGAACTGGCAGGGATTTTGGAAATGGAGCCGGAGGCGATCAAACAAGCGGCGGCAGAGATTGCGGCGGGAAATGTCGACTCCGGCATTGTCCTT
>Ga0155569_120_pt2 | contig 1966 bp, 2 predicted proteins | sample RifCSPhighO2_12_FD_107226 | JGI IMG/M metagenome (GOLD analysis project Ga0155569, IMG submission 107226) | Candidatus Doudnabacteria bacterium RIFCSPHIGHO2_12_FULL_48_11
GGCGGAGTGGAAGGGCCAGCTAGGGACGTGGAGATTCAAACCAAGGAAATGGTCCGGATCAAAAACCAGATTAACGACATTTTGGTTAAGCACACCGGACAGAATTTAAAAAAGATCGAGACTGACACAGACCGCGATTTCTTCATGACTCCGGAAGAAGCCAAGGCCTACGGCCTTATCGACAAAGTCATCGTTACGATGTAAGCCTTGACAGCCCATATGGCCGCATGTATAATTCTTTTACCATTAACCTCATAGTTAAAGGAGACATTAAAAACCGAACACCTTTATTCGCCAGAATTTCTTTGATCCCGACGGCTTTACTGGGATATCGAGAAACACGAAAGGCTCGTGTTTTTTACTTGCTCTCCAAGGTTAATGAAGCACTTTAACAACTGAATCAATAAATATCTGTTTTGCAGATAATTTATTGGGAATAAGCCCAGCCCCAGTTTTGAAAAAACTGGAGCTGGACGTCAATAACTTTGATTCTATAAAGGTTGCTATAAACCTTTTCAAAAAAACATAGCGCCAGTTCATTTGAAGAGTTTGATCCTGGCTCAGGATGAACGCTGGCGGCGTGCCTAAGACATGCAAGTCGAGTGATAGCGCTACGCGCTATTATACACGAAATTACACGAATACTAACACGAAGGACCACGAACAAGGTTAAACTTTTCGTGTCAATTAGTGTTTCTATTAGTAGCCATTCGTGTGTATCAGTGCGTAGCGCAGAGTCACGGCGAACGGGTGAGTAATACCTAGGAACGTCCCTATAGTTGAGCATAACCAGCCGAAAGGTTGGATAATACTCGATGTTATCGCAAGATAAAAGTCGCAAGACGCTATAGGTGCGGCCTGGACACCATCAGCTAGTTGGTAGGGTAACGGCCTACCAAGGCAATGACGGTTAGGGGCCCTGAGAGGGGAACCCCCCACACTGGGACTGCGACACGGCCCAGACTCCTACGGGAGGCAGCAGTTAGGAATTTTGGACAATGGGCGAAAGCCTGATCCAGCGACGCCGCGTGCACGAAGAAGGCCTTCGGGTTGTAAAGTGCTTTTGCTGCAGAAAAATTTTTGATTGTATGCAGCGAATAAGAGGTTGCTAACTCTGTAAACGGAAGTCAGAGGTCAGAAGTCAGAGGTCAGAAAATCGGATCCAGTCCGAATTCTGATTTCGACTTTCGACATTTACTTCGAGGTGCAGAGAGAGCATAGTAATATGTTCTGAGAAAATTCCACTATATGCTGGAAACTTCTGCAAAATGCAAAGTACTCCTTGCGAGTGAAAATCTTTGCCAAACCCAAAAAAGATCGCCGCTGATCATGTGGGTTGCGGAACAATCAGCAGGGAAGAGCATCTTATGAATTAATTTCATAAGGGTTAACTCCCCTCAGAGACTACACGTGGAACCCCTGTAAAGGGAGATGATATAGTCCAACACTGGTTTGCGAGGTAGGATATCCGACTTCCGATTATCCGACATCCGACCTCCGAATTATGGCCAGCAGCAGCGGTAATACAGAGACCTCAAGCGTTATCCGGAATCATTGGGCGTAAAGCGTTCCGATAGGTGGTTTGGTAAGTTTTGGGTAAAAGGCCGAAGCTTAACTTCGGTTTTGCTCAAAATACTATCAGACTAGAGGGGCAAAGAGGTGCTTGGAACCAGCGGTGTAGTAGTGAAATGCGTTGATATCGCTGGGAACACCGAAAGCGAAGGCAGAGCACTGGGTGCCTCCTGACACTGCTAGGACGAAAGCGTGGGGAGTGAATGGGATTAGATACCCCAGTAATCCACGCTGTAAACGATGAGTGCTAGGAATGCGCGAGTATCGACCCTCGTGCGATCCGCAGCTAACGCGTTAAGCACTCCGCCTGGGGAGTACGGTCGCAAGACTAAAACTCAAAGGAATTGACGGGGACCCGCACAAGCGGTGGAGCATGTGGTTTAATTCGACGGTA
>Ga0155569_103_pt3 | contig 1862 bp, 3 predicted proteins | sample RifCSPhighO2_12_FD_107226 | JGI IMG/M metagenome (GOLD analysis project Ga0155569, IMG submission 107226) | Candidatus Doudnabacteria bacterium RIFCSPHIGHO2_12_FULL_48_11
CATGTTTGTTACCCAATAATAATCACGATTTTTTGTCCATTGTATACGTCGCCGTCATTCCAATCATGCATGGCGTTCATGATGACTTCCGGGTCGTAAATATAGTCAGCTCCTTTGCGGGTACCTGGGTCATTGGTGATCAACTTGCCGTCTTGGGTATAGCCTTTGATGACCAGCATGTGGTACAAGGGTCCTGGACTGTGAAAATTGGGATTGCCGAGCAGGCGGCCAGCGGCCGGTGTGACGATCAGTTTACCCTCGGCCAAGAATTTCCTGATTTGATCCAAATCTGGGTCTCGGAGCAGTTTGACATTTTCGATGTCAAAATATTCGGTCAATATTCTGGAAGTTTCTTGCGCGGTCGTGTCTTTGTGAAATCCAAGCGTTATGATTTCCCAGTTCTTGATTTTTTGCAGCTGCTCCTCTGCGTAGTCAGCATTGGCAATGAGCAGTCCTTGAATGTAGTGGGCGGCCATGAGCACTGAAGCCTCTTCGCAGAATTCATTATGCTCTTCATCCCAAATTTTATGAGGCGCCTGGCTGGTAAACGGCACTGCCAGGTTGACCTCATCCGGCAGTTGCTCAATTTGGATTCCTGTGGCTACCGGTTGAGCAGTTTGCTCATAACTGATTGCGTCGGGTAGGTTTTGCGCAGGAGGCTCCTGGTTTATAGTCGCCAACAAGCCTGCTGTGATAAAGGCAACAACGACTAAAAAATATTTCGGTTTCATGTTTTTTGTCGGTTGTATTTGCCCATCAGTTCCGTTTCAGCCAAGATATGTCCTGCCATGGCGGCGAAAAAATCCTCGCGGCTGGCGATGCGGGCTTCGGTTAAATTTATATCCAGCGCGAACAACTTGAAGAAATAGCGATGCTCGGCCTGGGGCGGACAAGGGCCATGGTAGCGCGCTTCGCCTGAAGTATTCTGCCCAATCACCCCTGGCGCTTCTACTCCTTCCGGAATTTCCGCGACGTCCGACGGCATGTCCCAGACCAGCCAATGCACCCACAAGCCGTCCGGCCGGATGGTCTTGGGCACGTCCGGGTCTTCCATAATCAAGGCCAGGCTTTGGGCTTCTTTCGGGACGTCAATAAACAACAGCGGGGGGCTGATGTCCATTCCGTCGCAAGTGTAAGTTTGGGGGATAATATCGCCGTGCTCAAACGCGGGGCTTGTGATTTTCATCCTGTTAGAAATAGATTAACCTCCGGCTTTAATATATGCAATATGCTCTATCTAGACTTAACTAAAATTATTATCATTGCGCCCTATTACCGATTAAGCGCAACCAATTTCTAACGGGATTCATTGCTTGACAAATTATATGGAAGGGCTAGAGTTAATATGAAAGGATTATACGGATGAATCAGTTGCCGCGCAAGTGTGAATTCTGCTGATTCTAACGTAAACTCACAGGCGGTTAAGCCTGCAAAAACAACAAAAATAACGTTCGAAACAAAATGGCAGAATCACACTTTTGCTAAAAGCCCGTCCAATTATGGCCGGGCTTTTAGGAATTTCGCATTTACTGCGATTTTGCCAGGATTTCCAGAAGCTTTTGCCGTTCTTCCTCAGGAGCCTTGGCAATTGCATCGTTTAACGCGCAGATTTGGTTTTCCACCGCGGCATTAAGGCCGGCCTGGAGTTCCTGTTTGGTTTTTTCATCGGGGACGCTCTCGGCTCGTTTTTGAAGTTCTTGGCGTTCTTCCACGAACTTTTCGGAGTTTCGTCTGACTTTGTCAAAATCGTCAAGTGCTGCGGATTTCCGCGAAGAGAAAGCGCTGTCATCCAGCTGTTCGATTTTGTAATTGATCTTCCCACTCTCAGTCGGAATGAGCGAGTATTCGATTTGTTCGCCCAA
>Ga0155569_121_pt1 | contig 1183 bp, 2 predicted proteins | sample RifCSPhighO2_12_FD_107226 | JGI IMG/M metagenome (GOLD analysis project Ga0155569, IMG submission 107226) | Candidatus Doudnabacteria bacterium RIFCSPHIGHO2_12_FULL_48_11
TAACTGATATACCCGCTGGTTTCGTAGATAACCACCGGTTCGCTGAACGGCACGCACCCCTGGGGATGGAGGTTGGTGGCCTGGATGAACGCGTACGGGTCGGGCGCAATCGGCATGGCGCCGTTTTGCCGGTCCAACGCCGCCTGCCGATCAACTTGCCGAAGGTGGTCTTTGGAGCCGAACTCCTTGAGTCCGGCCCCAAAGTTCCGGTCATCGCCCCCAACGAGGGGAGCAACTTCGGCCTTGTCTTCACGTGCGCGGATCTTCTCGTGGCTATCAGCCAGCGAGTTGATGGCGCGGACCCCAGCCTCAGCCGGCGGCAGGATGGCTGGAACGATCCGGAACCAGACGAGCAGCCCAAGGGCAGCGGCGATCATGAACAACTTGATGTATTTCATGGCGTCGTCTCCTTAGTGAGTGCTCGCGCCTGACTTCCGCGTCGCTAAGTGCAGAAGTAAGGCACCCAGCAGCAGCGTGATGATCAGAAACACCACGAGTTCCTCGCTCAACTCGGGCGTTTTGGCGCTTTGCCAGGCCTCCTTGACCGAGACCAGGTCCCAGGAGCTCGGCCGGTTGGTGTAGCGGCCTGCCTGGATGTCGGCGATCAGCTGGTTGATCTCCGACAGGCGCGTCTGGTCAGCGGCCGTGAGGTTCGGCAACCGAGCTAGAATGGCGTTTCGCTCCTCGCTCAGGCGTTCGATGCCCGCGGCTTCGTACTCCGCGGTCGAAAGCCTAGCTTCACCCTCGGCGTAGTTCACCCGCAGGTTGCGCCTGCCGTCAAACGGACGGAAGAACGACACCGTGCAGATGACCATGATCGCCAGAGGAACCATGAGCCACTTCCGCGCGACTGGCCTCGGGTTTTGCTCCGGGCTTGGCCAGATAGCGAATGCCGTGGCGAACGCCAGTGTCACCAGCGCGAAGAATAGCGAGAGGTTGGTGAATACCGGCACCAGGCTGGCATAGGCGCTTCCCGCGGCTACGGCGGCCAGGCCGGACATCACGGCACGCAGGGCCTTGTCGGCCCGCGCTTGCGTGAAGATTTCCGGCAGCTCGATCGGCTTGTCAGGCAGCGGCCTCGAAACTTGCTTGACCGATTCGATCAAGGCCGTGTCCCCGACTATACCTGCTTGTGCCAACACCCACAGCCGTACATACATGTACAGCCAGAGGATGGCAGCCA